>MDTD01096582.1_pt1 | contig 41552 bp, 27 predicted proteins | sample 811221 | NCBI WGS metagenome assembly MDTD01 (sample SAMN05326646, study PRJNA326480) | marine metagenome | isolation source: seawater | place: Pacific Ocean: South West | collected 2011
CAGGCCGGCCGGAACTTTCAGGGCGTCGGCCCGTCCTGGTCCGGAGACGATGTTGCCGAGCGAGCGGTCGCGGAGCATCACCGCCTCCCGCCGGCTCTCGTCCAGGTCCTGGATCAGGGCGAAGGCCAGGTCCTGCTCGGCGGCGAGGACGCGGAGGCCTTCATGGGGCGGCACCGGCACCCGCGCCGGATTGGCGCCCCAGAAGGAGGGCGTCACCGCGACGGCGCCGTCTCCGGCGACGGTGAAGGTGAGCGAGAGATGGTGCCCCTCGAACCGCCACGCCCAGGGGCCGTCCGTGCCGGGATTGCCGAACACGGCGAGGGCGTAGTTGTCCGGGTCGCGGAAGGAGGGCGAGCCGCCGAGCTGCCGGAGGACCAGCTCGAGCCCGCGGATCTGCTCCGCCTTCTGCCGTCCCGTCTCGCTCAGGGCGAAATCGAGCAGGGCATCGACTTGGGCCCGCTGCTCCCTGGTCATCGCGCCGAGCGGCAGGCCGGGCCGGCGGCGGGGTGTGTAGTGCCAGTCGCCGCGCAGGCTGTCGTCGAAGGCGTAGAGCGCCTGCGCCCGCCGGTCGTCGTCGAGGGCGGAAAGCCAGTCGAGCGCGAGCCGAGCCATGCCCGCCGCCGTCGTCTCGTCGTCCGCCATCGAAGGATGTCCCATGGGCAGGGTGGCGAGGCAGGCGCCGGCCGCGAGGCCGTGGACGACCTCGCGGCGGCTGGGATGCCGGGGCACAGGCTCGCGCGCCGAACCTCAGTACTTCACCGTGCAGCCATAGGGGCGGGCGGTGGGGGTCGCGACCGGCTCCCCGGCCTGCACCGAGTCGAGCGCGGCGAGAACGTAGTTATGGGCGCCCTCGACCGAGCTGTGGCGGCTGGTCGGCTTGTCGTCGATGCCGCCCATGTAGACCAGCGTCCCCTTAGGGTCGATCACGTACATGTGCGGTGTGACCTGCGCGTCGTAGAGACGGCCGATGTCGCCGGACGGATCGAGCACCACCGCCGCCGGCGCGGCGTCGCGGCTCTCGGTCAGGGCGTTCGCTTCCTCGGGCGTCACATAGCCCTGGGCGCCGGGCTTGGACGAGACGATGCTGAGCCACACCACCCCTTCTTCGGCCGCGGTCTTCTGAAGCCGCTGCATGTTGCCGGTGTCGTAGTGCTTCCCGACATAGGGGCAGCCGTGATTGGTCCATTCCAGGACCACGGTCTTGCCGGCGTAGTCGGAGAGCGTCTGGGTCTTGCCGTAGCTGTCGGTGCCGGAGAAGTCCGGGGCCGGTGCGCCGACCTCGGGTGCGGCGAGGGCTGCGGGGGCGATCAAGGCGGCGGCGAGCAGGCTGAGCAGGGTCACTTTCATGGCGAAGCTCCTCATGGTCGATCCGGGTTACGACTGACTGTCCTGCGATTGTCGAAGCGCGTCGATGACGACGCCTTCGGTGAGCAGCTGGGGCAGCACGACCGGCGCCTTCGCCGCGTCCCTCGGATAGAGGACATAGAGCGGCACGCCCTGCCGGCCAAAGGTTTCGAGAACGGCGGTGATCGCCGCGTCGCGGTTGGTCCAGTCGCCCTTCAGATAGGCGACGTCGTGGCGGGCGAAGGCGTCGGCGACGGCATCCGAGCTCAGGGCGACGCGCTCGTTCACCTTGCAGGTGATGCACCAGTCGGCGGTCATGTTGACGAACACTGCCCGGCCCTCGGCGCGGAGGGCGTCGAACCGCTCCGGCGAATAGGGCTCCCACGGTCCCGAAGCCTTCACCGCCGGACGACCGCCGGCACCGGAGACACCGGCGACGGGAAGGCCGATGGCAGCCAGCAGCAGCACCAGCGAAACCGCGGCGCCGGCGAAGCGGTAGGGACGGCGGGTCCCGCGCGTCGTCCCCGCGAGCCACGCCGCCAGCGCGATCAGGATCATGCCGGTCGCCGCGACGATCACCGCGTCGGCGCCGATCTGGCGGCTCAGCACCCAGACCAGCCAGGCGGCGGTCGCATACATCGGGAAGGCCAGGAACTGCTTCAGCCGCTCCATCCACGGACCCGGCTTGGGGAGGAAGCGGAGAAGAGCCGGGCTGAAGGAGAGCGCCAAGTAGGGGAGGGCGAGGCCGAGGCCCAGCGCCTCGAACACCAGCAGCGCGCCGTACCAGGGCTGGGTAAGGGCGAAGCCCAACGCGGCGGCCATGAAGGGCGCGGTGCAGGGCGTGGCGACGACGGTGGCGAGCGCACCGGTGAAGAAGGCGCCGGCCTGTCCCGGCCGCGCGGCGAGGTCGCTCCCCACTCCGGCGAGGCGCCCGCCGACCGAGACCACGCCCGAGAGCACCAGACCGATCGCGAACATCAGATAGGCGAGCAGGGCGACGAAGACCGGCGACTGGAGCTGGAACCCCCAGCCGATCCGGGCACCGCCGGCCTGAAGCGCGATCAGCCCGCCGGCGAGGATGCCGAAGCTCACCAGCACGCCGCCGGTGAAGGAGAGGCCCTGAAGGCGGATCGCCGCGGCCGGCGCATGGGCGTGGCGGACGAGGCCGAGTCCCTTCATGAACAGGATCGGCAGCACGCAGGGCATCAGGTTGAGGACGATGCCGCCGAGAAGCGCCAGCCCGAGCGCCTGAGCAAGCGAGATGGAAGGGGAAGAGCCCGCTGCGGGCGCCGCCGTCATGGGTGCCGCCGAGACGTGGAAGGCGCGCTCCAGCGGCCCTTCGGGCAGGTGCTCCTCCATCACCAGGACGCCGTCGAGCGGTCCCGTCACCGCCTCGGCCGCATAGGCGCTGCGGGGGATGGTGATGGTGGCGCCGCCGTCTTCGGCGCGGATAGCCTGCGGCGCGGCGTGATCAATGACGCCGTAGGCGGCCGGCATGAACCAGAACTTGGCGTTGCTATCGTCTTCGATCGGTGGTCCGTCGAGCTGCAGGGTCAGGGCGTCCTGGGACAGGCGATATGTCGCCTGCCACGGGCTCGTGCCCGGCAGCTCATCCAATGCCTCGGCGATTGCGGCGGCATGCTCCGAAGGCGGCGGTGTGGTTCCGGCGCCGGCCACGGGAAGCGAGAGGTCGAGTTGCGCTTCCTCCGGAATGCAGATCTCCTCGCAGACCAGCCAGTAGGCGTCGGCCCGCAAGGCCGCGGCCCGAAGACCGGCGGCGCTTTCGGGGACGGTGATCTCGACGAGGTGGAGGACCTCGCCCTGGTAGCCGTAGTTGACCAGCGGCCCCATCGCCACGTGGTGCGGGGTCGGCCAGACGATGTCGCTCGCCTGGAAACCTTCCGGCAGTGTCCAGTCGATTGCCGTGGGTTCGCCCGAATCGCCGGGGTTCAGCCAGTAGGTGTGCCAGCCCTCGCGGATGTCGAGGCGGAGCGCCACCCAGAAGCTTTCGCCCGGGACGACGGCATCGACGGCGCTGATCAGCGACGCGCGGACATTGTCTGTGGCGACGCTGTCGGCGGCGTCGGCGGCCCCACTCCCCAAAAGGGCGAAGCCGGCGAGGCCAAACGCGCCGAGTGTCCTGGTGAGTGCTCTCACGGTCGATCCGCGCAATGGTCTCTCGTGGAGAAGAATAGGCCGTCCCGCGGGCCGCTCCACCGTCCGGTCTTCACGAATCGAGGAGCGGCCACCTTTTCGCGGTTTCCGTCATGGCGAGACGCGTAGCGCCGCGGCAATCCAGCCCGGCGGCCACCCCTGGATTGCTTCGCCTGCGGCTCGCAATGACGGCTGGGTCGGCGACCCTTTACGCCACGTGCTGGCGTTTCCGGGCCACACTCATCAGGCGCTTGGAGACCGCCCAGCGGTGAACTTCCGATGGGCCGTCATAGATGCGGAAGGGCCTGACTTCCCGGAAGATACGCTCGACCAGGGTGTCGCTGGTAACCCCGAGACCGCCAAGGATCTGCATCGAGCGGTCGACGACGCGGAAGATCGCCTCGGCGCAGATCACCTTCGACATGCTCGACTCCTGGCGGGCCTCGTCGCCCTGGTCCAGCAGCCAGGCCGTGTGCCAGATGGTCTGGCGCGAGACGTACATGTCCATCTCGTTATCGGCCAGCATGAAGCCCACGCCCTCATGCTCGCCCAGCGTCTTCCCGAACGCCTCGCGGCGCAGCGCGTAGGAGACGGCGATGTCGTGGGCGCGACGGGCGGCGCCCAGCCAGCGCATGCAGTGGGTGAGGCGCGCCGGCGCCAGCCGCACCTGGGCATAGCGATAGCCCTCGCCGACCTCGCCCAGCACGTCGTCGGGACCGACGCGGAGGTCGTGGAACCGCAGCTCGCAATGGCCGCCGGGAAAGCTCTGGTCGATGGTGTCCTGGGTGCGGACGATCTCGATTTCCGGGCGATTGTTGTCGACCAGGAACATGGTGGCACCCTTGCCGTGCTCGATGCGGTCGGCGGTGCGGGCCATGATGATGTTGGCCGAGGCGCCTTCGGCCCCGGTGATGAACCATTTGTGGCCGCTGATCACCCAGCCATCGCCGTCCGGGCGGGCCTCGGTCGCCAGCATGTTGGGGTCGGAGCCGGCGCCCGGATGCGGCTCGGTCATCGAGAAGCAGGAGCGGATCTCGCCGGCCGTCAACGGCTTCAGCCACTTCTCCTTCTGCGCCTCGGTCGCCACGACCTCGAGCAGATGCATGTTGCCTTCGTCGGGGGCGGCGCAGTTCAGCGCCTGCGGCCCGAGCAGCGAGTAGCCCGCCTCCTCGAACACTACCGCCATGCCGCGCATGTCGAGGCCGAGGCCGCCCCACTCCTTTCCGACATGCGGTGAGAGCAGGCCAGCCTTTCGCGCATCGGCGATCAGCTCTTTCTTGAAGTCGTCCGTCAGACCATGCGCGGTCTGACGCGGATCGTTTTCCTGCGGTATCACGGTATCGTGAACGAAACGGGCGGTTCTTTCTTTGAGGTCTTCGATCTCTGGCGGCAAGGCGAAGTCGATCATCGCGAACTCCGGTCTGTGAAGCTGGCCGCGACGATACGCCACCCGTTCCGCGGAGGCCACTCCGGCACCGCGCAGGGGGCCTGATCGCCCGCGGCATAAATGCGATTAAGTCTCAAAATCATATTAAAATGAGGCGCTTAGCGAGCCTGCAGGCCGCTCGGCTTCGCTTGCCCGCCCCGACCGATTGCCCTATTGTTTCGCCACGGTTCCATCCAGAGATCGGCGAAGTGGCTGCTCCGTCGCTGGCAATGGAACTCCGAAGACCACGCCTGACGGTCCAAAGGCCGCGGCGAGGCACTCAGTGGAGGTAAAATGGCAGTTCTCGTAATTAACGGCGCTAGCCATGTCGTGGATGCACCGGGGGACACCAAGTTGCTTTGGGTCCTGCGTGAGCAGCTGCGCATGACGGGCACCAAGTATGGTTGCGGCATCGCGATGTGCGGCGCTTGCACCGTTCACATCGATGGCGTCGCCACGCGGTCGTGCCAGGTCGCCCTGGAAGACGCGGTCGGCACGCGCATCACCACGATCGAGGGCCTGGATCCGAAGGGCCAGCATCCGTTGCAGAAGGCCTGGGTGGCCGAGCAGGTGCCGCAGTGCGGCTACTGCCAGTCCGGGCAGATCATGCAGGCGGCCGCGCTCCTGGCCGAGCGGCCGAACCCCACGGACGAGGACATCGACGAGGTCATGTCGGGCAATCTCTGCCGCTGCATGGCGTATGTCCGCATCCGCAAGGCCATCAAGCGCGCTGCGATGGAGGCCTGAACATGACGGTACAGACGCGTAAGGACGGGGTGACCCGTCGCGACTTCCTGATCGGTTCGGCGGCTGCCGGTACCGGTCTCGTCATGGGCTTCTCGGTTCTGCCGCGCCTCGCGGGTAGCGCCAGCCAGGCGATCGCCGCCGGCAACTACGAGCCCTCTCTGTTCATCACCATGGAAGCCAACGGCCGGACCACGGTCCACATCACCAAGGCCGAGATGGGCCAGCATGTCGGCACCGCGCTCGCGCAGTCGGTCGCCGAGGAGCTGGAGGTCGACTGGAACGACGTCCGCGTCGACTACCCCTCGTCCGACGAGAAGTGGGGCCTGATGATCACCGGCGGCAGCTGGAGCGTGAACTGGACGTTCGACCAGCTCTCGCGCGCCGGTGCCTCGGGCCGTATCGCCCTGATCGAAACCGCCGCCAAGGCGATGGGCGTTCCGGTCAGCGAGTGCATGGCCAAGCAGAGCAAGGTCATTCACGGCCCGACCGGCCAGTCGATGACCTATGCCGAAATCCTGTCGACGCAGACCATCGACCGGACCTTCAGCGAGGACGATCTCAAGGCGATCGAGCTCAAGAAGTTCGGCACCTACTCGGTCGTCGGCAAGCCGGTCCAGCAGCTCGACATTCCGGCCAAGACCAACGGTACCGCGGGCTACGGCATCGACGTGTTCGTGCCGAACATGCTCTACGGCACCTGGGTCAACCCGCCGGTGCGCTGGGGCGCCAAGGCCAAGGGCTTCAACGACTCGGCCGCCAAGAACATCCCGGGCTACGTCAAGGCCGTGATGGTCGAGGACCCGACCCAGGTTCAGATGAACTACGTGATCGCGCTGGCCGAGACCTTCGACGCGTCGCGGCGTGCCGCCGAGGCGATCAAGGTCGATTGGGACATGGGCCCGAATGCCGACGTCAACAGCGAAGGCATCCTCCAGCACGCGAAGAGCCTCACCGACGACCCGAACACCGGGTTCGCCTGGGTGCTCGAGGGCGATGTCGACGCCAACATGTCCGGCACCACCCATGACGCCGAGTACATCACCAGCCTGACCTATCACGGCATGATGGAGCCGATGAACTGCACGGCTCAGGAAGCCGGCGGGGTCATGCATCTCTACACCGGCTGCCAGTGGCAGACCCGTTGTGTGGCGATGGTGGCCGAGGCTCTGGGGATGGAGCCGGCGAACGTCGTCATTCATCAGCAGTATCTGGGTGGCGGTTTCGGTCGCCGTCTGGAGCCCGACGCGATGCTGCCGGCGGCGCTGGCGGCGAAGGCGGCCGGTCGTCCGGTCAAGCTGGTCTACTCGCGCGAGCAGGACGTCTGGTTCGACTTCCACCGCTCGATCACCTACCAGCGCATGTCGGGTGCCGTCGAAGGCGGCAAGCTGAAGTCGGTCAAGCAGGACGTCTGCTCCGGTTGGGCGACCAAGCGGCAGGCGCCGGGCTTCCTGGCTGAATCGGTCGACAAGAAGGGCCGTATCGACCCGTTCTCGATGAACGGCAGTGACTTCTGGTACACGGTGCCGAATCACTATGTCCGCGCGATCGAGAACGATCTGGCGCAGAGCGCGACTCCTCCGGGTCAGCTCCGCTCCGTGGCTCCGGCCTGGACCTTCTGGGCGGTCGAAAGCTTCATCGACGAGATCGCGCACAAGGCCGGGGTCGACCCGGTCGACATGCGCATCGCCATGCTCGACGCGGCCGGCAAGAACGCCGGCACGCCGCCGAACAGCGTCGGTGGTGCGAAGCGGCTCCGCAACGTCCTCGAGATCGCCGTCGGGCGCGCCGGTTACGGCGTGAAGCCGATGGGCGAGGACGAGGGCATGGGCGTCGCGGCCGTGAGCTCGCAGGAGCGTGGCTCGCCGACCTGGACCGCCTGCGTGGCACACGTCAAGGTCGACCGCGGCAGCGGTGAGGTGACGGTCAAGAAGCTCACCGTCGTCATGGATCTCGGCACCCTGGTCAACCCCGACGGCGTGATGCAACAGGTCCAGGGCTCGACGCTCTGGGGCCTCAGCCACTCGCTGATGGAACGGGCGACCATGGAAAACGGGATGATCGTCCAGAGCAACTTCGACACCTATACGCCGCTGCGTATCAACCAGGTGCCGGACATGGACATCACCCTGGTCCAGAACGGCCACTATCCGTCCGGCTGCGGCGAACCCGCAGTGACGGTGGTGCCGCCGGCGATGGCCAACGCCATCTTCAACGCCGTCGGCGCACGCGTCCGCGAGCTGCCGATGACGCCGGAGAAGGTCAAGGCCGCCCTCGGCGAAGCCTGATCACGACCGGCACCCCATCGGGGCGTTCGGGAAAATTCGGGGCGGCACGCAAGTGCCGCCCCTTTTTCTTGCCCAGGCGACAGGCGGTGATGTCGCCAAGGTCTCCGGAGGACCAATTGGTCGGCCATGGCCTCGGAAGCTCTGGCGCCTGTCTTCCTGCCGTTGCGGGATGGCGCCGGCTACGGCATTGTCGGGCGCTCCCGCTACAACTCACGAATCCGCGTGACCACTCCCGCACATCCCGAAGACACGCCCGAAGCGACCGAGTCCGTTACACGGGCGTTGGCCGATTTGGGGCTGATCGCGCAAGGCGACAAACCGGCGATGACCCGCCTCACCGGTGGCGTATCCTCCGACATCTGGCGGGTCGAGCTTCCGTCCGGTCCGGCCTGCATCAAGCGGGCGCTGCCGAAGCTCCGCGTCGAGAAGCCGTGGTTCGCGCCGGTGTCGCGGAATGCCTACGAAGTGGCGTGGATGCGCGCCGCCGCCGCGGTCGAGCCCGACGCCGTGCCGGCGGTGATCGCCGAGGATGCGGATGCCGGCATGTTCGTCATGGCCTATCTCGACCCGGCCGACCATCCGGTGTGGAAGGCGGAGCTCAGGGACGGCGTCATCGACCCGGACATCGCGGCCGCCGTCGGGGCGCGGATCGGTGCCATCCATGCCGCGACCGCCGACCGTGACGAGGTAGCCCAACGTTTCCCCACCGACGACATCTTCTACGCTATCCGGCTCGAACCCTATCTAATTGCGACGGCCGAGGTGCATCCCGACCGCGCCGAGCCGCTCCACCGCCTGGCCGACATCACCGCAGCGACGAAGCGGACGTTGGTCCATGGCGATGTCAGCCCGAAGAACATCCTGATCGGCCCGAGGGGACCGGTATTCCTCGACGCGGAATGCGCCTGGTATGGCGATCCGGCCTTCGATCTCGCCTTCTGCCTCAACCACCTGCTGCTCAAATGCCTGTGGCGGCCTCAGTGGCGGGACCACTATCTCGCCGCGTTCGCGGCGCTGGCGGGGGCCTATCGCGAGCGCGTGACCTGGGAGCCTGCGGCCATCCTCGAGGCCCGCACGGCGCGGCTGCTTCCCGGCCTGTTCCTGGGGCGCGTCGACGGGAAGTCGCCCGTCGAATATGTCGAGCGCGAGGACGATCGTAACGCGGTGCGGCGTGTCGCCCGCGAACTGCTGGCCGCCCCGGTCGATACCCTCGCTGCGGTGGCGGAACGTTGGAGGAAGGAGCTGTCTGAGTGACCGATACGGCAATCGAAGGCGTCCATGGTCGGCGGGTCTGGGACTCGCGGGGCCGTCCCACGGTCGAGGCGGAAGTCATCCTGGCCGGTGGCGCCGTCGGCCGGGCGATTGCGCCGGCGGGCGCGTCGCGCGGATCGGCCGAGGCGATCGATCGCCGCGACGGCGGCGCTCTGCTGGGTGGCATGGACGTTTCCGGCGCGGTCGCTGCGGTGAACGGTGAAATCGCCGAGCGGCTTCGGGGATTCGATGCGGTCGATCAGGCAGCGGTGGATGCGGCGCTAATCGCCCTCGACGGGACCGCCAACAAGGCGCGGCTCGGCGGCAACGCCATGGTCGCGGTCTCGATGGCGACGCTCCACGCGGCTGCCGCGGCGGCCGGTCTGCCGCTCTACCGGTATCTCGCAGCCGATGCGACGCTGCTGCCTCTGCCGGAAATCCAGATCTTCGGCGGCGGCGCGCATGCCGGACGACGCATCGACATCCAGGACCTGATGGTGGTGGCGGCCGGCGCCAAGTCGTTCGACGAGGCACTGGTGATGACGGCAGAGGTCTATCGCGCCGCCGGTGCGCTGATGGATGAAGCGGGCCTTTCCGCCGGGGTCGCTGACGAAGGCGGCTTCTGGCCGTTGTTCGCGAACAACGAGGAAGCCCTCACCATGCTCACCCGCGCGATTGAGCGGGCGGGTTATACCCCCGGGCAGGATGTGGCGATCTCCCTCGACATCGCGGCGTCCGAGTTCCATCGCGACGGCCGGTACCATCTGGCACTCGAAGACCGGGCGCTCGACAGCGACGGGATGTGCGCGCTGGTGATCGACTGGATCGACCGCTTCGCCATCGTTTCGGTCGAAGACCCGGTCGGCGAGGATGACATCGAGGGCATGCGGCGCTTCACCCAAGCCGTGGGCGACCGCGTCCTGGTGGTGGGCGACGATTTCCTGGTGACCAATGCCGACCGGGTGCGCTCCGGTGCCGGGCAAGGCGCGTGCAACTGCCTCCTGGTGAAGCCCAACCAGGCCGGCACCGTCACCGAAACGAAGGCCGCGCTGGATGCGGCCAAGGCCGCCGGCTGGGGAACGATCGTCTCGGCGCGCTCGGGCGAGACCGAGGACGTGACCATCGTCCATCTTTCGGTCGGTTGGAATGCGGCCCAGCTCAAGGTCGGCTCCTTCGCCCGCTCCGAACGCATGGCGAAATGGAACGAAGCGCTCCGCGTCGAGGAGGCGTTGGGGGCTGCCGCCCGGTTTGCCGGCCGGTCGGTGTTTCCCGGCGGGTGACCCTCGACCCGAATCCGTCTAGGTCGGCGCTATATTGAAAGCATGAGCACCCTTTCGCCCTGCATCAGCGTGTGCCGCATCGACCGCGTGACCGGCTATTGCGAGGGGTGCGGGCGGACGATGACCGAGATCGCCGAGTGGCTGCACTACGATCCCGACCGGAAGCGCGCCATCATTGCCGAACTCGAACATCGGCCGCGGCCGGCACGAGCGGGACGCAAACGGAAATAGACCGGGCGCCGCTTACCGCTTCCGTGCCAGGGTCAGGCCGTCGCCGATGCTGAGCAGACTGACCGAGACCCGTGCGTCGTCGCGGAGCTTGGCATTCAACGCGCGGATCGCTTCGATCGAGGGACCGGTGGCGGCAGGGTCGGCGACGCGCCCGTCCTGGAACATGTTGTCCAGCATCACCACGCCGCCGGGACGGAGCAAGGTGAGCGTCGCTTCGTAATAGGCGTCATAGCCGGTCTTGTCGGCATCGATGAAGGCGAGGTCGAAGGTGCCGCCGCGGCCCTCGGCGATCAACGCCGCGAGGGTGTCCGCGGCTGGCGCGAGGCGCAGGTCGATCTTCCCGGCGACGCCGGCTTCGGCCCAGTAGCGCCGGCCGATGGCCGTCCATTCCGCGCTCACGTCGCAGGCCACCACCTCGCCATCGGACGGCAAAACGAGCGCTACCGCCAGCGCGCTGTAGCCGGTATAGACGCCCACCTCCAGATAGCGGCGGGCACCGATCATCTCCGCGACCAGCGCCATGAACTGGGCTTGGTCGGGCGAAGTCTGCATGATCGACCATTCTTGCGTCGCCGTCTCTTCGCGCAGCCGCCGCTGCACCTCAGTCTCCCGGCTCGATACCGACAGCAGATAGTCGTAGAGCCGCTGGTCGAGGGGCACGGTCTTCATGTAGGTCTCCTTCGTCCTCGCTTGCAGGCAAGGTAGCCCGGATGGAACGTCAGCGAAATCCAGGTTGCGGTCTCCACCTTCGCCTTCACTGTCATGCTCTCGCTCGACGCGAGCATCGCTGCTGGTGGCGAGAAGATCCTCGTGTCGTGCGGGAGAATGACAGTTGGACGTGGGCCGCCCTCCATCCCCTTTGCTGCGCTTCGTCGACAGGATAGCGTAGCCGCGCCAACGATAAGAAAGACCAGGAGGATCGGGATGGGCGGCAACGGCGACGGCACGAAGCAGGGCGGCATGCGGGACGGGCTCACCTCCTACGGCGACCCAGGCTTCTCACTCTATTTGAGGAAGTCGTTCGCCAAGTCGATGGGCTATTCCGACTCCGACCTCGACCGGCCGGTGATCGGCATTGCTGACACGGGCAGCGACTACAACAACTGCCACCGAACCATGCCGGAGCTGGTCGAGGCGGTGAAGCGGGGGGTGATGTATGCCGGCGGGCTGCCGCTCGCCTTCCCGACCGTGTCGCTGGGCGAGCCGTTCCTCAATCCGACCAGCATGCTGTTCCGCAACCTGATGGCCATCGACACCGAGGAGATGGTGAGAGCCTTGCCGATGGACGCGGTAGTGCTGATCGGCGGTTGCGACAAGACGGTGCCCGCCCAGCTCATGGCCGCGGCGAGCGCCGGTATTCCGGCGATCAATCTGGTCACCGGGCCGATGATGACGGGAAGCTGGCGCGGCGAGCGCCTCGGCGCCTGCACCGACTGCCGCCGCATGTGGGGCCGCTATCGCGGCGGCGAGCTGGACGATCAGGAAATCGGTGAGATCGAGGACAGCCTCACCACCACCGCCGGCACCTGCATGGTGATGGGGACCGCCAGCACCATGGCGCTGATGACCGAGGCGCTGGGCATGATGCTGCCGGGCGGGGCGGCGATCCCGGCGGTCCACGCCGACCGGCTGCGTCAGGCCGAGGCGACGGGGTCGCGCGCCGTCGCGATGGCGGCCGAGGGCCTGACGCCGGACCGCATCATGACGCCTGCTGCGTTCGCCAACGCGCTGCGCATCCTCCTTGCCGTCGGCGGTTCGACCAACGGCCTCGTCCACATGACGGCGGTTGCGGGACGGCGCGGCATCGCGGTCGATCTCGAAGCCTTCGACCGCATGAGCGAGGAGACGCCGGTGCTGGTCGACCTGAAGCCCTCCGGCCAGAACTACATGGAGGACCTGCACAAGGCCGGCGGCCTTGCGGCGATCATGCGGGAACTGGGGCCGCTCCTCGACTTGGGTTGCCTGACCGTCACCGGCCGGACCCTGGGCGAAGAGCTCGACGCCCGCCCGGCGCCCTGGCCGCAGACCATCGTCCGTCCGCGCTCCCAACCGATCTACGAGAAGGGCGGCATCGCCGTGCTGCGCGGCAACCTCGCCCCCGAGACGGCGATCGTGAAGCGCTCGGCGGCGACGCCCGAACTGCTGCGGCACACCGGGCGCGCCGTGGTGTTCGATTCGCCCGCGGATCTCGCTCTCCGCATCGACGACCCCGACCTCGACGTCACCGCCGAGGACATCCTGGTCATGCGCAATGCCGGGCCAAAGGGCGCGCCCGGCATGCCGGAGGCGGGCTACCTGCCGATCCCCAAGAAGCTCGCGCGCCAGGGGGTGAAGGACATGGTGCGGATCTCGGACGCGCGGATGAGCGGCACCGCCTTCGGCACCATCGTCCTCCATGTCTGCCCTGAATCTGCGGTCGGCGGGCCGCTGGCTCTCGTCCAGACCGGCGACCGTATCACCTTGGACGTCGATGCCCGTCGTCTCGACCTGCTGGTCGACGAGGCCGAGCTGGAGCGTCGCCGCGCCGCCTGGACGGCGCCGGACCCGCATCCGGGCAGCGATCGCGGCTGGCTCAAGCTGCACATGACCGAAGTACGGCAGGCGACCGGCGGGGCCGACTTCGACTTCCTGGTCCCGCCGGTGACGGCGAAAACGCCCGTGTAGCTATCTCGTCCGTTGTTCCCGCGCAGGCGGGAATCCACAGGCCGCGCCGCATTCTGGGCTCCGCCTGCGCGGGGGCGACGGAGGAATTGAGGCCCTGTCGTCGTCATTGCGAGCCGAAGGCGACGCAATCCTGGGGCGGCCGTGGGGCTGGATTGCCGCGGCGCTGCGCGCCTCGCAATGACGGGACCGTGGGCGCTTACAGGCCGTCGTCGGTGCCGGCGGCGCGTTCGGCAGCCAGGTCGAAGTTCATCTCGACGCCGACGCCGTCCGGGTCCTTGCAGAAGATCTGGTAGCGTTCGCCGCCCGTCTGCGGCCGGCCTTCGAAGGTGATGCCGTGTTCGCGGAGGGTCCGCTTGGTGCCGGCCAGGTCGCTGGCGCGGAAGGCGAAGTGGTTGACGCGGCCAAGGTTGCGGGCCGGCGGGGTGTCGCGGACGACGATATGGACGCAGGCGCTGTCCTCGGCGCTGCCCAGCTTGAACCACGCGCCGCCGAACGGGAAGTCGGGCCGGAAATCAGCCTGTTCGAGACCGAGGATTCTCAGATAGAAGGCCTTCGATGCTTCGAGGTCGTTGGTGACGATGTTGATGTGGTCGAGGGATTGCAGCGGCATCGGTCACTTGTCCTGTGCAACGGTCCGGTCGTCAGTGGGCATCACGAACGGGTGTGCCTGCTCGTATGCTCCGCTGGCGCGCAATACTAGGTCCTCGCGGAACTTCGCCGCAACGATCTGCATGGCTACAGGCAGCCCATCCGACGCGAAACCGCAGGGGACGGTTGCCGCCGGCTGCTGGGTCAGGTTGAAGGGATAGGTGAAGGGTGACCATTCCCACCATCGAGTCATGCCGGTCCCCGGCGGCACCTCATGCCCGACCGGGAAGGCGGTGATGGGAAGCTGGGGCGTGATCAGCAGGTCGTAATCCCGGTGGAAAAGCTGCATGTGCCGGCCCAGCGTCTCCCGCCGCTGCTCGGCCCGGCGGTAGTCCAGCGCCGAGAGCGTGCGCGCCGGGTCCGCGAGCGCCAGCACCGGCGGCTCGACCTGGGCGCGCTGGGCTTCGGTCATTCCGTCGGTGCCGAGGGCGAGACCCACCGACCACATCAGGCCCGTCGTTTCGAACGGATCGTCGAAGACCGCGCCGACGTCTTCGACGATGGCGCCCATGTCCGCGAACCGCTGCACACCCGCCTCGACCAGCCGGGCGACCTCGGGATCGACGTCGGCATAGCCGAGATCGCGGCTGTAGGCGATCTTCAACCCCTTTACCCCGCCGTCCACATAACGGCGGTAGTCGAGCGCCCGGCCGGGTGCCGCGTACCAGTCGCGGAGGTCGGGCTCGGCGATCACCGTCAGCATCAGCGCCGCGTCGCCGACGGTGCGGCTGATCGGGCCGGAATGCCACAGGGTCAGCATGACGCTGTGGGGATGGACCGGCACCGTGCCGAAGGTCGGCTTGATGCCGTACAGGCCGCAGAAGCCGGCCGGCATGCGGATCGACCCGCCGCCGTCGGTCGCCAGATGGAGCGTGCCCATGCCGAGCGCCGCCGCCGCCGCTGCGCCGCCGCTGCTGCCCCCGGGTGTCCGCTCGGGGTTCCAGGGGTTGCGGGTGATGCCGGTCAGCGCACAGTCGGTCACGCCCTTCCAGCCGAACTCCGGCGTCGTCGTCTTGCCGAGGAAGACAGCGCCGTGCTCGCGGAGCCGGGCGACGCCGGCGGAGTCCTCGGCCGAAGGGCCGGGGTCGCTGGTGAGCGAGCCGCGCCGTGTCGGCCAGCCGGCGACGAACAGCAGGTCCTTGACCGTGGTCGGCACGCCGTCGACGAGGCCGGCCGGCTCGCCTTTCCGCCAGCGTTCCTCGGCGGCGCGAGCGTCGGCCAACGCTCTGTCGCCGTCGACGACGACGAAGGCGTTGTAGGTGCCGTTCACCTGATCGATGCGGGCGAGTGCGGCCTCGGTCGCTTCGACGGGGGACAGGGCCCCGCTTTGGAATCCCGCGACCAGATCGGTCGCGGACATCATGCAGAGATCATCGGCCATGCTGCGCCCCCGTTGTCAAAGCCGTGTGGAGCAAGGTGACACGACCGGTCGGCCCTGTCAGCGCGGTTCGGGAGGGTGGGTCTCGAAGCGCTCGAACAGGCTCAAGAGCGAGCGCTGGAACTCGACGTCGACCTGGGCGAGGCCGCGGAATCGTTCCGGCAGCGGCTCCATCAGCGCTTCGGCAGGGCTGTCGCCGCGGTTCCAGGCGGTACGCGCGAAGTCATCGAGATAGGCGAGATAGGCGTCGAGGGTGTCGAGCATCGCCGGGTCATTGACCAGGGGGCCGTGTCCCGGCACCAGCTCTCTCCAGTTCATGGCTTTCAGCGCGGCGACATGGGCGCGCCAGGTCGGGATGTCGGCGTGGGGCACGGTGGCGGCGCGGCCGATGAAAACCAGATCGCCGGCGAACAGGGTCCGGGTCTTCTCGTCGAAGACGATCAGGTCGCCGGGCGTATGGCCGCCGGTCATCGGGGTCACCGTGATCGCGCGGCCGCCGAGGTCGATCGTCTGCGGAGTCTCGACCGCGAGCGTCGGGGCGCCGATCCTGGTCCCCGCCGTCCAAGCCTCACCGACCAGCTCGGTCATGAAGCCCAGCAGCGTCTCGCCTTCGCGTGCCAACAGCTTCGCCGCCGCCGGGTGCATCAGGACGGGAATGCCCGCCTCGACCGTCGCCTCGATGCCGAAGGCGTGGTCGGGATGGTGATGCGTCACCACGGCCTCTTTCACCGGCAGCTCTGTGACGCCCCGGATCGTGTCCAGGAGCTGCTGGGCGAAGAGTGCGGTCGGGCCAGGGTCGATCGCCAGCACGGCTTCGTCGCCGACGATGAAGCCGCTGTTGGCGATGGCGCCGCCATTCTCCGGCGTCAGCGCGTCCTGGGCTCCCCATAGAACGTAAACTCCGTCGGCAACCGCTTCCGGCGCGAGGTGATAGTCAGGGGCTTCCGCCCTGACGGCGCCGGGCAGGAAGCCGACGGCCAGCGACAGGAGGAAGACGCCGGCGAGATGGCGCCGGGCCATGGCGTTACATCGTCGGCGGGTTGGACGTGAACTCGAACAGCAGCCCCTTGCTGTCGCGGGCGTCGATCTTGACGCTCTGCTGGCGTTCCGGCAGGTCGAGGATGATGGTCGGATCGCTCGCCATCGCCGCCGAGGTGTGCAGGTCGGCGACGGGGCCGTGATCGTCGGTAATGGTCATCGATTCGATGTAATAGGCGGGGATCGGCGTTCCGTCGTCCTGGGTGGCGAAGCCGGTGTCCATCGGGTGGTTGATCTTGAACTTGAGCCGGCTGGCGCCGCCTACGCGGTCGAAGGTCTTGGCGGCGATCGCCCCCAGTTCGCTCGCGCCCCCTTCGGGATTGGGGGTCGAGCAGCCGCCCTGGGTCATCACCGTGACGAAGGTCGAGGCGACGTGCCACACGCCGTCCGGGGTGCGGGCGGCGGCGCGAACCGGCGTCGACTGCTCCAGCCGCATATCGAGGCCGACGGATTCGATCGGGCGATAGGGCGTCATCCTGATGACGCCCTGGATGGGATTGTTCTCGGCGATGACGACGAATTCCTCGACGTCGTGCAGGTCGCCCACGAACTTGGCCACCATCGGCACGCTGAAAGCGGTTTCGACGCGCTCCGGCATCATCAGGCGGATGCTGTCGTCGAAGGCGATCGTGCCGCCGCCGAGATGCTCGGCGCGGATCGTCTCCCACATTTCGGACTTCATGGGATCGGCCTGCTGAGCCTGGGCAGCCGTCATCCACAGCAGGGCGCTCAAGCCGATCGCAAGTCTCGCCAACATCGCCGTATTCTCCGTTTCAACAATGCGCCGCGAGTATGCCCCCTCGCAGGGGGCGGAAGCAAATCGGAGACGGGAACGGATTGTCATCGCGAGGCCCGTGGGGCCGTGGCGATCCAGTTCGGCGCGCCGGAAGCGAGGGCATTGAATTGCCGCGTCGCTTCGCTCCTCGCAATGACGAGGATTGGCCGGAAAAGAAGGCGGGGCCGGCTCATGGCCGGCCCCGGTTTCCAGGTCAGGCGCTCTTCAGCGCTTCCTTCAGCTTGTCGGGCGTGATCGGCATGTGCCGCACCCGCGCGCCGACGGCGTTGAAGATCGCGTTGGCGACCGCCGGGGCGACCACCGTCGATGCCGGCTCGCCGACGCCGCTCGGGTGGTTGCCGGACTCGACCAGCACGACGTCGATTTCCGGCACCTGGTGCAGACGGATCGGCACGTAGGTGTCGAAGTTCCCCTGCTCGAACGCGCCGTCCTTGAAGGTCAGCCGCTCGGTCAGGATCTGGCTGGCGCCCCACAGTGCGCTGCCCTTGATCTGGGCGATGGCGTTCTGCGGGTTGACGGCGATGCCCATGTCCATGGCGATCGTCAGCTTGTCGATCGAGAAGACCCCGGATTCCGGATCCACGGTCACCTCGGCTGCGCCGGCGACCCAGGTCGGGCTCTGGCGTTCCTCGGCCGAGGACACGGCGACACCCATGCCCCGGTTCTTGCCCATCGTCTTCGAGCCGTAGCCTGCCTTGCCGGCGGCGACGCGAAGGACGTTGGCCAAGCGCTTGGCCCCGCCGACGGTGGCGGATTCATAGGGAATCCACGTCCCGTCCTGCGGCCAGGGCAGCGACAGCCACAGCCGGTCCATGTAGTAGTCGGACGGCGTCCCCGGCGCATAGCCCGCGTTGGGGATGTCGCGTCCGCCGCCCTTGCCGTCGAGCAGGCTCAGGCGGAACTCCACCGGATCGAGACCGAGCTTGTGCGCCACCTCGTCGAGGAAGCTCTCGACCACGAACATGTTGTAGGAGTTCGAGACCGTCCTCAGGGCCGAGGCCTGCACCGCCCAAGTGGTGCGGTCGTCGTTGATCGCCCGGACCGTATGGTTGGGGATGTCGTACCAATGATCGCTGCCGCCGATCGACCACTGGTCGATATCGCGCCCCGATCCATCGTCGGCATCGAGCTGCAGCCAGTCCGAGCCGTATTTTTCGCCGACGCCGAAGCGGGCCCCCATCCAGCCGCAGACGATGTCGTGCTGCATGCCGGACAGCTTGCCGTCCTTCAGGGCGGCCTTGAACTTATGCAGCGTCGGCGTCCGCGCGAAGCTGGTGGCCAGCTCGGTCTCGCGGGTATGGATCAGCTTGACCGGACGGCCGATATCGGCGCTGGCGAAGGCCGCGGCGATGATCTCGTCGTAGTCCTGCTTGCCGCCGAAGCCGCCGCCGACCAGGAACTGGTGGACGATGACCTTGATCTCGCTGGCATCCTGACCCGTCGCGGCCGCCAGCACGCCGGTAAGCGTCATGCGGGCGAACGACGTGCTCTGGGTGCCGATATAGACGTGCCACGTATCGCCGACCTTGTGGACGGTGGCGTTCCGGGGCTCCATCGCCGCATGGCACACCATGTCGGTGGTGTATTCCATCTCCAGCACGTCGTCGGCGGCGGCCATCGCCGCCCCGGTGTCGCCTTCCAGGACCCAGGGCGCGCCCTGGCTCGGATCGGCCTGGAGATCATGGTAGGTCGCCATGATGTCTTCGAGCGACAGGTCGCCATACGGCCCGGCATCCCATTCGACCTTGAGGGCCTTGGCAGCCTTCATGGCCTGGGGGAACTTCTCGGCCAGCGCCAGCACCCAACCGGTGCACTTGCCGGAGGAGTCGTTGACGATCACCGACTTGAGGAAACCGGGGATCTTCTTGGCTTCCGTCTCGTCGACGCTCAGCGCTTTCGCCTTGTAGCGACTGCGCGGCATGACCAGGGCGCCGTAGCACATGTTCGGCACGAACACGTCGATGCCGTACTGTGCCTTGCCGTTGGTCTTCTGCGGAATGTCGATCGCCGGGATCGACTTGCCGACGATCTTGTAGTTGCCGCGCGGCTTGGGCTCGACCTTCCGGAAGTCGTCCGGATAGGCGAAGGTCCGCTCGATCGTGGCCTGCTGCAGAATGTCGCGATAGGCGATCGACCGGCCCGAGGCCTTGTCGACGACCTTGCTGTTTTCCGCGTAGCAGTCGGCTTCATTGGCGCCGAGCAGCTTGGCGGCGGCCTCGATCAGGGCGATGCGGCCGGCCGCACCGGCGCGCGACAGACGGTCGAACTCGGTGGTCACCGAGCCGCTGTTCACGGTGTAGGCGAGACCGTACTTGGCAAAGTTCTCGGCGCTGCCTTCCGGGTAGTCGAGGACGACGTGGTTCCAGTCGACCTCCAGCTCCTCGGCGATGATCTGGGCGAGGGCGGTGCCGATATGCTGGCCCATCTCGGTCTTGACGATGTGCATCGTGGTGATGCCGTCAGGCGTGATGGTGAACCAGATCGACGGGGTGAACTGGCTCATCCCCGCCGCCTTCGCTTCCGCGAGACCGCCGAGGCTGACGGGGAGGGCGATCGACAGCATCGCCGCCGAGCCGACGGCACCGGAACGGACCAGGAAGTCGCGCCGCGTCAGTGTGGTTTGCTCAAGCATTTTCCGCCTCCTGCGCGATCTCGGCAGCCCGACGCACCGCGTCGACGATGCGGGAATAGGTCGCGCACCGGCAGAGGTTGCCGTCCATGGCGTCGACGATTTCTTCGTTGGTCGGGCTGGGATTGCGGGCGATGAATGCCGCCGCCTGCATGATCTGCCCCGACTGGCAGTAGCCGCACTGCGGGACCTGCTTCTCGATCCAGGCCTTCTGCACCGGATGAGCATCGGCGTGGTGCAGGCCTTCGATGGTGGTGATCATGGATCCTTCGACGTCGGCGACCGTCGTCAAGCACGACCGGACCGCCTGGCCGTCGACATGGACGGTGCACGACCCGCACAGGCCGGCGCCGCATCCGAACTTCGTCCCCGTAAGCTGCAGTTCCTCGCGGATGACCCACAACAACGGTGTGTCCGGCTCCGTATCGACGAAATAGCTGTGACCGTTGATTGTTAGATTTGCCATGGTTCAGGAAGCTCCCCTGCCATTACCCCAAGTTTCTTCGTCTCGGCCCCGACCGAGCGAAGGAAATGTCGTTGAGACGATCAATGCTCGCACCAGTCGGGCCGATTCGTCCACGCAAAACAAAAGCCGCCCAAAATATGAGCGGGCTTCTAGTCTGTTCAGTGTTGATAATCCCTGGAGATCAGGCGGTTAGGGTTTTTGGGGATGCGGCGGGGAGCCCCTTGCCAAATCTCGTGGCACGTTTGCTGATCACTTAGTCAGTACAACGCGCATTTTCTGCGAATAAGTATCATTATCGCAATTGAGGTGAGATTTACCTCTGCTCATCTCAATGAACGGTAGAGAAACCCAACCATGGATAGCGAAATTCCTCTTTCGCACAATTAAGGCGTGTCGAGGCGCGGGGCAGCGGGAGCCAGGACTCCGCGTTCAACTCTTCCGTTCGGAGGTCCGAATAATGTCCTGGGCGCGGAGCCAGCCGGGCGAGCCCTCGGGGAACTTCCGCGAAGCCCGTTCCGCTTGCAGATGCGCGTCCCCCATGCGGCCGGTCAGCAGGGCTTCTTCGGCGCTGGCGAGCGCGGACTCATCGAGCTGATCGAGCCGGCCATAGCTGATCGCCAGCAAACGCCAGGACAGGGCATTTCTCGGATCGAGGCGTGTCGCGTCCTTGAGCTGCCCGACCGCGCTTTCCAGCTGTGACTCCTTCCCCGACTCGACCAGGACCTGGGCCAAAGACGTCAGCAGCAACGGATCGTTGGGTTTCAGCTCGTTGGCCATCCGATACGGCTCAAGCGCTTCGTCGAGGCGGCCGTTCTCGAACAGCATCTGGCCTTTGAGTTCCTGGAAGAACGGATCCTGGGGGCGCTCCGCGATCAGCGCGTCGATGTCCTTCAACGCGGCGTCGATGTCGGGAATGCGATAGGTGGCGATCGCGCGCGCATAGCGTGCCGGCAGGCTCTGGTCTTCGTCCGGATAACGGAGGAAGGTCTGGTTCGGCGGCCTCAGGAAGCCCATCAGCTTGGCGACCATCCGGGCGTGGCGCTCGACGTAGACCGCGTTCGGCTTCGCGTCGGTATAAGGCGACACCTTCACATGTTGAGCGATCGAATCGATACGCTCGCTCGACAGCGGATGGGTGCGGAGATAGGGGTCCTGATTGGACGCATACAGGAGTTCCTGTCCCGACAGGATATCGAGGAAATCCAGCATGCCCTTGGACGATTGGCCGGTCTCGTCCAGCAGCTTCAGCGCCGCCTGATCCGCCGAACGTTCCTGGGTGCGCGTATAGGCGAGAAGCGAGCGGAGCGCTGTCTGCTGCCCGCCCATCATTACGGCGCTGCCGACATCGCCGCCGCCGGCGATCGCCGCGCCGAGACCCAGAAGCATGGACAGCAGAGCCTGGGTGTTGGCCGCTGCCGTCGCCTCTCCCGAGCGCGCCAGATGGCCGCCCGCGATATGGCCGATTTCGTGGGCGATGACGCCGATCAACTGGTTCGGCGTCTCCGTGCGCATGATCAGGCCGGTATTGATGAACAGGTTCTGCCCGCCTGCGACGAAGGCGTTCAGCGTATCGTCATTGACCAGGATGATATTGACCACATCCGGCGTCAGCCCCGCTGCCTCCAGCAGTGGCGTTGCGTACATGCGGATGGTATCTTCCGATTCAGAATCCCGAATCAGGGACAAACCCTGCGCCCAACTCCGGTGTGCGGTGGTCCCCACAGCCAGAACAAGCGCCAGGATGACGATAGCGACCGGTCTCGCGCGCAAATTCGGACCCTTTTCGATTCGACTCAAAGCTAGGTGGGCGCCTCGACCCCGTCAATGCGGCGCCGTGCTTTCGACGGGCTTGTCGCTGGTGTTGGCTGCCTGCGGGGGCGGGAGCGGCGGTAGCCCGGGAAGTCTTCTCAGCTCCGTACCGACGACCAGCTTCGCCGGCATCGTCGCCGCAGACGAGCCGCTTGCTGTCGAAACGGCGCGGGAAATCCTTCTGGACGGCGGTACCGCCGCCGACGCCGCAGTCGCGCTCTATTTCACCTTGGCCGTGACATACCCTTCGGTGGCGAGTCTCGGCGGTGGCGGCATGTGCGTGGTCCATGACGCGCCCAGCGGCCAGACTCTGGCTCTCGACTTCTTGCCGCGACGCCCGTCGACGGCAGTGGCCGGCACCGACCGGCCGGCGGCCGTTCCCGGCAATGTCAGGGGAATGTTCGCCCTGCAGGCGCGGTTCGGGCGGCTGCGCTGGCAGCAGCTTGTCATTCCCGCCGAACTGATGGCCACCGACGGCGTTCCGCTGTCGCGGGCGCTGGCGCACGATCTCGCCGCGGCCGCACCGGCGATCGCGCGGGACCAGGCGTCGCGGCAGGTATTCGCCGACGGACGCGGCAGGATCATCACCGAGGGGCAGACGCTGCTACAGCGCGATCTTTCATCGATCCTCGCCGGGATTCGGGCGCGCGGTGCGACCGATTTCTACAGCGGCGAAACGGCGCAGGAATACGTCAACGGCGTGGCCAAGGCCGGTGGTTCGGTGTCTCTCGACGATCTTCGGTCGTACGCGCCGGTCTGGTACGACCCGGTGACGGTCGATCTGGACGGCTATACGGTCTACACCGTACCCGGTCCGGCACTGGGGGGGCTGATCACCGCAGAGATGTGGGCGATCCTCAACGACGAGGGCCGTTACCTGGATGCCGGTCCGGACGAGCGCGAACATCTGTTCCTCGAGGTCGCCGAGCGGGTCTACGGCGACGCCGCTCACCTGTTGCGGAGTTCATCGTCCGTTGCGGGGTCGCTTGACCGGGGACGGCTCGGCGGGCTGATGGCGAACTACGATCCCGATCGCCATACCAGCGACGTACCGGCCAATACGCCGCTATCCGATCTCCAGGAGAACCCGGCCGGCACCAGTTTCGTGGTGGCCGATGCCCTGGGATCGGCGGTCGCTTGCGGCTTCACCATGAACAATCTGTTCGGCATCGGCCGCATCGCGCCGGGAACCGGCATCGTTCCTGCGGCGGCACCGTCACCGGGCTATGCGCCGATCGGCATGGCGCCGCTGCTGCTGGTCGATGCCGGTGCGAACGAGGTCTATCTTGCCGCCTCTGCGTCGGGCGGGGTCGGTGTGCCGACGGCGCTGGTCCAGACGATTTTTGCCGCGGTCTATGAACAGCAGCCCCTGCAGGAAGCGGTGGGGGCCGTTCGTCTGCACCACGGCGGCTATCCGGACGTGGTTCTGTACGAGCCGGGTGCCGGGGAAGACGGGCTCGACCGTCTGCGTCGGCGCGGCCACAAGACCGCCGAGGTCAACGAGATCGGGCGGGTGAACATCTTCTTCTGTCCGGACGGCCTTCCCGGCGATCCGATCACCTGCGCGGTGCGGTCGGACCGCCGTGGCTACGGCCTCGGAACCTCCTTCTGATCCGATACCCGCGGAGCACGCGAGATGGCATTGAAGACCGCCGGCCGTGCCGGCATTTCTCCGTTCATCGCCATGGAGGTGCTGGCCGCCGCCAACAAGCGCCAGGAAACCCATGGGGACGTCGTCCATCTGGAGGTTGGAGAGCCTGCGGCCGGGGCGCCGGCGCGGGTGCTCGAGGCGGCGCGGGCGGCGCTCGCGAACGAGCGCATGGGCTATACGGAAGCCCTCGGCCTGCCGCGCCTGCGTGAACGCATTGCCGAGCATTACCGTCTCCGCTATGGCGTTACGGTCGATCCGTCCAGCGTCGTCGTCACCACAGGGGCGTCGGGGGCTTTCCTGCTGTCGTTCCTCGCCGCTTTCGACCACGGAGACCGTGTCGCGCTGGCCGAGCCGGGTTATCCCGCCTATCGCAATATTCTATCGGCGCTGGGCCTGGAGGTCGTGGCGCTGCCGGTCGAGGCCGACACCCGTTATCAGCCGACGGCGGCGGTGCTCGATCGATTGGGCGCGTCGATCGACGGGTTGATCCTCGCCAGCCCGTCCAATCCGACCGGCACCATGTTGCCGCCCTCGGCACTGGCCGAGCTCGTCGCTTATTGCCGCGACAAGGGCATCCGCCTGATTTCCGACGAGATCTATCACGGCATTACCTATGACGAGCCGGCGGCGACCGTCCTTGCCTATGACCGCGACTGCGTGGTCGTGAACAGTTTTTCGAAGTATTTCGCGATGACCGGCTGGCGGTTGGGCTGGATGATCTTGCCCCCCGATCTGCTGGCGGCGGTCGAGCGACTGACGCAGAACTTCTATATCTCGCCGCCGACGCTGCCGCAGCACGCCGCCATTGCCGCCTTCGACTGTTATGAGGAGCTCGACGCCTATGTCGAGCTTTACGGCCGGAACCGTGCGCTGCTTCTGGAGAAGCTGCCGAAGGCCGGTTTCGACCGTCTCGCGCCGGCCGACGGTGCCTTCTACGTCTATGCCGACATTAGCCGACATTCCGGCGACAGCCGCGATTTCTGCAAGCGGATGCTGAACGAGATCGGTGTCGCGGCGACACCCGGTGTCGACTTCGATCCGGCGCGCGGGCACGCCTTCGTGCGGTTCTCCTTCGCGGGCTCCGAAGCCGACGTGGCGACGGCGGCGGACCGGCTGATCGCCTGGAAGGGATAGAGACCCGGTCACGAAAGCCGGGCGAACCTCGGAGGCTCGCCCGGCTCGAGACGTCAGAGACTCACTCGGCGTCAGTTGCCGGTCAGGCGCTGCCACCAGCCCCGGCGACGGGGACGGTCCGATCGATCGCCCTCGGTCGGTGCGCCACCGCCGGAGGGCTGATCCTCGTCTGCGTTGTCGTCGCCTTCCTGTGCCGACCAGCCGGGTTCGGCGGTCCGGTCCTCCGCCGGCTCATCGCCGCCATGCCCGTCGGCGCCATTGCCTGACGACGGGCGGCTTTCCGCAGCGGTTTCGGCTTCGCCTTCAGGCTTGGCCTCACCATTGGCGGGCTTTGCCGTTTCGGACGGGGTCTCTTCCACGACCGGAGCACTCTCGGCCGAAGCTGCTGCGTCCGTGGCGTCTTCTTCGGGTTTCGCCGTCTTCCGCCGTCGACGGGTGGCAGGCCGGCGCGCAGGCTTTGCTTCTTCCTCGGCGGCGGGGGTTTCCTCGGCCGCTTTGCGGGTGGTCCGGCGCCGACGCCGCGCCGGCTTGGGCTTCTCTTCCGCTTCAGGTTCGGGTTCCGCGGTCGCTTCCGCTTCGGCGGCTTCCGGTGCCGCCGCTTCGGCCTCTGCGGGCGTCGCGGCTTCTTCGGCGACCTCGATGGGCTCCGCTGCATCGGCAACCGCGACCGGCGCCTCAATGGCGTCTTCGGACGCGACAGCGGGTACGTCGGCGGCGATTTCGGCCGCTTCCGTCTCGCCTGGCGCCTCCTCTAGGGCCTCGCTCTCCCCTTCGGCGTCGGCGGACTGTTCGAGGTTGGTGTCGCTCCGGCTGCGGGCCCTGCGGCGCCCGCCGCGACGTCCCCGGCGGCGGCGCTTGCGAACGGCTTCTTCGCCGGCTTCGTCCCCGGCGGCGGACTCCGCGCCGGCTTGGGCCTCTGCCTCGACGTCGGTCGCCTCGGCTTCGGCGATCACTTCGGCGACGGGCGTCTCGTCCTCCCGCCGCCGTTTGCGACGCGAGCGCCGGCGACGCCCGCCTTCGGGCGCTTCCTCCGGCCGGGCAGCGGTCTCGGCCACCGCTTCTTCCGCCGTGTCGGTTTCCTCCTCGTCGGTACCACCATAGACGCTGTCCATGGCGACGGGGCGCGGGATTTCCTCGCCGGGCGCCCGTTGACGCAATCGTTCGAAGCGCGAGGCCGGCGGAATGAGCGCTTCATCGGCGTTGATGGTGACTTCGAGGCCGTAGCGCTGCTCAATGACGGTCAGTGCCGAGCGCTTCTGGTTCAGGATGTAGAAGGCGACCTCGGTCGGCACATGGACGACCAGCTCGGCCGTCCGCTCGTTCATGCCTTCCTCCTCGATCGCCCGCAGCACCTGCAACGCGGTCGATTCGGTCGAGCGCACGACGCCGCTGCCGGCGCAATGGCTGCACACCTCCATGATCGTCTCGTGAAGGCTGGGGCGCAGCCGCTGGCGCGACAGCTCCAGAAGGCCGAAACTGCTGATCCGCCCCACTTGGATGCGGGCGCGGTCGGACTTCATCGCGTCCTTCAGCCGCTTCTCGACGGCGCGCATGTTGCGCGTCTCTTCCATGTCGATGAAGTCGATCACCACCAGCCCGGCGAGATCGCGCAGGCGAAGCTGGCGGGCTACCTCGTCCGCGGCCTCGAGGTTGGTCTTGAGCGCGGTTTCCTCGATGTTGCGTTCGCGCGTCGACCGGCCCGAGTTCACGTCGACCGCGACCAGGGCCTCGGTCGGGTTCAGGACGATGTAGCCGCCGGATGGAAGCTGCATCGTCGGGCTGTGCATGGTGTCGAGCTGGCTTTCCACCCGGTGGCGGTGGAACAGCGGCACCGCGTCGCGATAGCGCTTCACATGCCGGGCGCGGCTGGGGATCATCATCTTCATGAAGTCCTTGGCCTCCTTGTAGCCCTCTTCGCCCTCGACCAGGATCTCGTCGATGTCGGTGTTGTAGAGGTCGCGGATGGCGCGCTTGATCAGGTTGCCTTCCTCGTAGATCAGCGCCGGCGCCACCGACTGCATGGTGAGGTCGCGGATCGAATCCCAGGCCCGCATCAGGTATTCGAAGTCGCGCTTGATCTCGGGCTTCTTGCGTTCCTGTCCGGCCGTGCGGACGATCACCGCCATGCCGGCGGGGACCTCCAGGTCGCTCACGACCTCCTTCAGCCGCTTGCGCGCCTCGGCCGAGACGATCTTGCGGCTGATACCGCCGCCGCGGCCGGTGTTGGGCATCAGCACGCAGTAGCGGCCGGCCAGCGACAGATAGGTGGTCAGCGCCGCGCCCTTGTTGCCGCGCTCCTCCTTGACGACCTGCACCAGCATGATCTGCCGGCGCTTGATGACCTCCTGGATCTTGTAGCGGTGGGTCGGGGGCCGCCGGACGGCGACTTCCTCCATGTCCTCGCCGCTCACCGTCTCGACCTCTTCGGCGGTGCCCTCGGCCGAAGCGGACGCCGCGGCGTCCGAGCCCGGCTCTTCCTTGCTTTCGGTTTCGGCTTCCGCCTGCTCCTGCTCGAGGGCGCGGCGATCGCTTACCGGAATCTGATAGTAGTCCGGGTGTATTTCGCTGAAGGCCAGGAAGCCGTGGCGGTTGCCGCCATATTCGACAAAGGCCGCCTGAAGCGACGGCTCGACGCGCGTCACCTTGGCGAGATAGATGTTGCCTTTGAGCTGCTTTTTACTGGCGGTCTCGTAGTCGAATTCTTCGAGCTTGTTGCCGTCGACGACGACCACCCGCGTTTCTTCCGGGTGGGTCGCGTCTATGAGCATGCGTTTCGTCATCGGGTAATTCTCCACGCCGCGCTCTCTCCGCCAGCGAAGCCGGCCGGGGGCGCGTGATCGTACTGATGAAATATGAGGTTGCTGCCGGTATAGATGCGACATCGGCACTCATATCCGTGGCCACGCCTTCGCGTAGGCAACGAACGTGAGCGTCCTGAACGGCGCGATGAACAGCTTCCAACCTCAAGGGTGCCTCTTGTCGCATGATGCGAGAGACGGTACTGACTGCGGCAAATCCGGGTGGAGCGCTACATGGAGCGGCTTTCCCCCGCCGCGACCAAGACCCGCTAGCCGAAGCCATAACGAATCCTGGGCGAAACTCGCGTATGTGATGATAGAGGGGGCGTTCCGTTTCGACAATCACATATTCACAGATATCGTGATGCCGGTCCGCCACACCAGCCCTGGTAATCAAAAGTCAGATGCTATTCATTGTTGCATCCTGCCAAAACGGTAGAGCAAGATGCCGCCGTCGATCCGCTCGAACAAAGCAGACGAACAATAAAAGTATGGCGATCTGGTCTCGGACATTCCGTGTTGTTTTGATCGCTCTGACTCTGGCGACCGGCTTCGCAGCGGGCGCGCGGGCGCTGACCGTCACGGATGCGCGTGCGTGGAAGCATCCCGACTACACGCGTTTCGTCATGGAGCTGTCCGAGCGCGTCGATTACGACACATTCACGCTCGCCGATCCCTATCGCCTGGTCATCGACATGCCCCAGGCACGGTTCGCCGTGTCGCCGGCCGCGTTTGGGTCACAGGCGGGCATTATCAGCCGCGTTCGCTTCGGCTTGTACAAGCCCGGTACGTCGCGGGTCGTGCTGGATCTCGCGGGGCCGGCTCGGGTCAAGTCGATCTTCGTGCTGCCGCCGCAGGACAACGGCGGCTACCGGCTTGTCATCGATCTGGAAGGCGAAGCCGACACGCGTTTCCGCCGCACCGCGCGGCGTGGAGAGGACTCGGAGGTCCGCCCGGCGGCGGCCGCCCAGGCGCTGGCGCCCGAAGCGCCGCCCCCGGCCGCGATCCGAAGCGCCGCCGTCCCCGTGCCGCCGCCACCCTTTCCGCCGCGTGACCGTGGCATCTACCACACGATCGTCGTCGACCCCGGTCATGGCGGCGTCGATCCCGGCGCGATCAGCATCAACGGCAATTTTGAAAAGGATCTGGCGCTGGACGTCGCCCGCCAACTCCGGCGGGTGTTGATCGCCACCGGCCGCTACAAGGTGGTGATGACTCGCGACAAGGACGTCTACCTGACGCTTCGCGAACGGGTCGACGTCGCGCGCGCGGCGGGCGCGGACGCATTCGTTTCCGTGCATGCCGACTCGATGGCCGACAAGAGCCATCGCGGCACGTCGGTCTATACCCTGTCGGAGACCGCGTCGGATTCGGAGGCGGAGGCGCTGGCCACGAAGGAAAACAAATCCGATATCATCGCCGGAGTCGATTTCTCGGATAAGAGCCCGGAAGTCGCCAGCATTCTCATCGATCTGGCGCAGCGCGAGACCAACAACCAGTCGGAGCGTCTTGCCGCGGCCCTGGTGGGCGAACTGAAGCGCGGCAGTGTTCGCGTGATCCACAAGCCGCATCGGCAGGCCGGATTCCGCGTCCTGAAATCGCCGGACGTGCCGTCGATTCTGGTGGAGTTCGGCTATCTGTCGAATACCAATGACGAACGCTTGCTGCTTAATCCCGAGGCGCGCCGGCCGATCATCGACGCCATCGTCCGAACTCTGGACCGGCACTTCGAAACGCTGACCGCCAAGACCTGGTAAGGGGTGGCGGTTCCGCAACAGCGGTAACCGGAAGCGATCTTTCGGCGGACGAGGGCTTCCGGCCCACCATATCGCGCACTACGTTGTTCTGGTCGGTCTCTGGTGCCGCGCGGTGGATGTGTCGATCCGTCTCTAAAGTGGTTCTGATTTGCGTAAGTTCCTCGTTCTGAGCCTTTTTCTTCTGGTTCTCGGCTCCGTCGCGGTTGCCGGCGCGGCGGTCTATGGGCTGTATCGCTATGGTAGAAGCCTGCCCGACTATCAGAGGCTCGCCGAGTACGAGCCGCCGACGGTGACGCGCATCCATGCCGGCGACGGGCGGCTGATGGACGAGTACGCAGTCGAGAAGCGCGTCTTCGTGCCTGTGGAGGCCATGCCGCGGCTGCTGATCAAGGCGTTCCTCGCGGCGGAGGACAAGAACTTCTACCAGCACCCCGGTGTCGACATTCCCAGTGTCATCCGAGCGTCGATCCAGAACTTGCGCAATTACGGCAGCGACCGGCGTTTGATCGGTGCTTCGACCATCACCCAACAGGTGGCGAAGAACTTCCTGCTGACCAACGAGGTTTCGTTCGAGCGCAAGATCAAGGAGGCCCTGCTCGCCTTCCGGATGGAACGCGTGTTGAGCAAGGACCGGATTCTCGAACTGTATCTGAACGAGATCTATCTCGGTCAGGGGGCATACGGGGTCGCGGCGGCCGCCCTCTATTACTTCAACAAGTCGCTCGACGAGCTGGACGTCGCCGAGATGGCTTATCTGGCGGCGCTCCCGAAAGCGCCGAACAATTATCACCCGGTCCGCAATCACGAGGCCGCGGTCGCGCGACGAAACTGGGTGATCTCCCGCATGGCGGACGAGCATTTCATCACCCAGGACCAGGCCCAGACGGCAATGGACGAGCCGCTCGCGATCCGCCGGCGTGACCGCGCCGAGGTGGTGACGGCCGAGTACTTCGCCGAGGAGGTGCGGCGGGAAATCGCCGATCGTTACGGCGAGAACGCTCTCTATCAGGGCGGTCTGTCGGTGCGGACGACGCTCGATCCGGAGCTCCAGACGATCGCCGATTCGGCGCTTCGGGCCGGGCTCGAAGCCTATGACCGACGCCACGGCTGGCGCGGCCCGCTCGCCCATGTGACGGCCGATGTCGACTGGCAGACGCAACTCCAAGGCATCGAAACCCCGCCCCTGATCGAGTCCTGGCAGGTGGCGATGGTGATGGACGTGACGGCGCGGGAGGCCGCCATAGGCTTCGCCGACGGTAGCCGCGGCACCATCCCCTTCGACGGCCTCTCCTGGGGACGGAAATGGCTGAAGGACCAGCATTTCGGCGGCGCCGTCAAACGGGCGACCGAGGTGCTGAAGGTGGGCGATATCGTGGCTGTCGAGCCCATGGAAGCGGAGGACGGCGAGGACCCGCCGCCCGCTGACAGCTATGCACTGCGCCAGATCCCGGCCGTCAACGGCGCGATCGTCGCCATCGACCCGCATACCGGCCGGGTCCTCGCGATGAGCGGCGGCTTCAGCTACGAGGAGAGTGAGTTCAACCGCGCCACCCAGGCGGAGCGGCAGCCGGGCTCGGCCTTCAAGCCGTTCGTCTATCTGACGGCGCTGGAAAAGGGCTTCACGCCGGCGACGCTCGTGATGGACGCGCCCTTCGTCATCGACCAGGGGCCGGGACTGGGCCTGTGGCGCCCGCAGAACTACTCCCACGACTTCTACGGTCCGGCGACGCTCCGCACCGGTATCGAAAAGTCCCGGAACGTGATGACCGTGCGGCTCGCCGCGACCATCGGCATGGACTCGATCGTCGATACCGCCGCACGTTTCGGAATCGGCAAGATCCAGCCGCAGCTTTCCATGGCCCTTGGCGCAGGCGAGACGACGCTGATGAAGCTGACCAGCGCCTACGCGATGCTGGTCAATGGCGGGAAGCGCGTCGAACCGGCTTTGATCGAGCGCATTCAGGATCGCAACGGCAAGACGCTCTATCGCCGCGATCAGCGCGACTGCGAAGAATGCCGCGGTCCCGACGTCGATCCCGCCGCCGGCGTGCCGAAGCTAAGGGATATGCGTGAGCGCGTGACCGATCCGGCCTCGGCGTTCCAGATGGTGTGGATCATGAAAGGCGTCGTCGAGCGCGGCACTGCGCGCCGGCTGTCTGCGCTGAACCGGCCGCTCGCGGGCAAGACCGGCACGACCAATGACAGCTTCGACACCTGGTTCATCGGCTATTCGCCTGATCTCGTGGTCGGCGTGTTCGTCGGTTTCGACGACCCCAAGACGCTGGGCGCGCGCGAGACCGGGTCCAACGTCGCGGCGCCCATCTTCGGTGATTTCATGGGGCGTGCCCTCGAAGGGCAACCGGCCCAGCCTTTCCGGATTCCGCCGGGGGTCCGCATGGTGCGGATCGACGCCGATACCGGCACTTTGCCATCGCCGGGCAGCCGGGTGATCCTCGAAGCGTTCAAGCCCGGAACGGAGCCGGATACGACCTACGTCGCCGAGCGCGAGACGGTGGTCGATCCACAGTTCGTCGAGGCCGAACCGGGCCGGACCTTCGCCGTCGGCGTTGACGGCGGCGCGGCGGGGGCGGACGGACAGCAGGGCACCGTTCCTGCAGCGGCGACTCCAAATCTCGGAACGGGCGGTCTATACTGACGCCGTTCCGAGACGACTGATTCCAAGCATTCCATGGAGGCCCTATGCGCGCCGAACTTGAAGCGGTGGCCGGCGAGATTCGTGACTCGCTGACCCTGCTGAGGAGGCATCTTTGACCCGGATGCCGCAGAATTCCGACTAGACGAACTCAACGCCAAGGCTGAAGACCCGAATCTCTGGAACGATCCGCGGGCGGCGCAGGAAGTCATGCGCGAGCGCACGCGGCTCGAAACCTCCCTCAGCGGCTTCCGCGGTCTCGAACAGGCGTTCACCGACGCCGTCGAGCTGGCTGAGCTTGCCGAGAGCGAGGGCGACGAAGAGGTCTTGAGCGAGGCGAGCGAGACCTTGCAGGCGCTTCGCGACCGCGCCGCGCAGAATCGGCTCGAAGCCCTGCTTTCGGGCGAGGCGGACTCCAACGACTGCTTCGTCGAAGTGCATGCCGGCGCCGGTGGCACCGAAAGCCAGGACTGGGCCGAGATGCTGGTCCGCATGTACAGCCGTTGGGCCGAGCAGAACGACTACAAGGTCGAGTGGCTGGAAGAGAGCCCGGGCGAAGAGGCCGGCATCAAATCGGCGACGCTCAAGATCAGCGGACACAACGCCTTCGGCTGGCTGAAGACCGAGAGCGGCGTGCATCGGCTGGTGCGCATCTCGCCTTACGATTCGGCGGCCAGGCGCCATACCAGCTTCGCCTCGGTGTGGGTTTACCCGGTGGTCGACGAGAGCATCGACGTGGAGATCCTCGACAAAGACCTTCGCATCGATACCTATCGGGCCTCGGGCGCGGGCGGACAGCACGTCAACAAGACGGACAGTGCCATCCGCATCACCCACATGCCGACCGGCATCGTCGTCCAGTGCCAGAACGAGCGATCCCAGCACAAGAACCGGGCCGCGGCGTTCGACATGCTGCGCGCGCGTCTTTACGAGCGCGAGTTGCAGATGCGCGAGGAGGCGGCGCAGGCGATCGAAGCCGGCAAGTCCGACATCGGTTGGGGACACCAGATTCGGTCCTACGTCCTCCATCCCTATCAGATGGTCAAGGATCTGCGGACGAATGTGGAGACCAGCGACACCCAAGGGGTGCTGAACGGCGATATCGGACGGTTCCTCGCGGCGTCGCTGGCGGCGCGGGTCGAGGGCGTGACGGCCGAAGGCAATGGTGGCGGCTAACCGGTCGGCGCTGTCGCCGCAGTCTGCCATCGTCGTCCTCACGGGGGCCGGCATCTCGAAGGAGTCCGGCCTCGATACCTTCCGCGACGCGGACGGCATCTGGTCGAAGGTGCGGCTGGAGGACGTGGCGACGCCTGAGGCGTTCGCCCGCGATCCCGCCACTGTGCAGGCGTTCTACGACGCCCGCCGCCGCCAGTTGCAGGCGGCGGCGATCGCGCCCAACCCGGCGCATCTCGCCTTGGCGGACCTCGAAGCCCGCTGGCCCGGCGAGGTGCTTGTCGTCACCCAGAACATCGACGACCTGCACGAACGCGCCGGTAGCCGCAACGTCATCCACATGCATGGCGAACTGCTGAAGGTTCGTTGCGGCGCCGATGGGTCCATCCATGCCTGGCGGGACGACGTGGCCCCCGATTCCGCCTGCCCGGCGTGCGGCCGTACCGGCACCCTGCGGCCGCATGTGGTCTGGTTCGGCGAGATGCCGCTGGAGCTCGATGCGATCTATGGGGCGCTCGACCGGTGCGGCCTGTTCGTGTCCGTGGGAACGTCGGGGAACGTTTATCCTGCGGCCGGATTTGTCCACGAAGTCCGGCGGTTGGGCCGGGCGCATACGGTGGAAATCAACCTGGAACCCTCGGAGACCGTGTCCCTGTTTGTCGAAAAACTGCACGGACCGGCATCCGGACTGCTTCCGGCGTTCGTTTCGGAGCTTCTGGAAACGGTGGAACATTGCGGCGACTGACGCGCTCTTGACGCGATGGTTCGGCAAGTTCCTCGCCTGCTTGACAAAACAAACGGCTGCGGTGACCATTTCCCAATAAACCGGCTAAAACTGGGAGGAAGCGCCATGAAGAAACTGATTTTTGCCGCCGTCGCGACGGCGACTCTCGCCTTTGGGACTTCGGCATTCGCCGCGTCCTGCCTCGACAAGGTCGAGATGACCTCGAAGGAACTGCAGCAGATTTGCCAGACCGGCCTTCAGAACTGCGAGAAGGGCGATCAGATGGCTTGCGTCGACGCGCTGAAGACCTGCGTGTGCGACGACCGTCAGAAGGCGATGAAGCTGATGGCTGGCGAGCAGACCAGCGGCTGACAGCGGCGTATCCCGCTCGCGCGGGCACTGAAAGACGATCGGGCCGGTTCTGCAAGGACCGGCCCGATCTGCATTTCAGGCATGGCGAATTGGCGCGATCCGGTTCGTTCAGGTTACGGGATGACGCCGACCGGTTCGTAATAGCGCGCAGGGAAACCGGCGGCGGACCGGGCATCGCGGTTGAAGGGCGCTTTGAGGATGCCCCGGAAACGCGCCCGTACAAGGTCCTGCCAAGCTGACTCGGCGGCAACGCCCCGCGCGGCGGCGAAGTGCTCGAACCACCGCACGCCGGCCGCCACATGACCGATCTCTTCCCGATAGATGACGTCCAGAACGGCGGCGCTCTCCGGGTCGTTCGCGGCCTTCAGGCTGTCGATCATCTGTGGTGTGACGTCGAGGCCACGCGCTTCCAGCACCATCGGCACGATCGCCAGGCGGGCGAGCAGATCGTCGCTTGTCGCCTGGGCGGCTTCCCATAGCCCGTCATGGGCGGGGAGGTCGCCATAGGCCGCGCCGAGCGCGGCCAGGCGGCCTGCTACCAGACCGAAATGCCGGCCTTCGTCATCGGCGACCCCGACCCAGTCGTCGATGAAGCCTCGCGGCGTCTCCGGGCCGGTGAAGCGCGCGAGCAGGTCCCAGGCAAGGTCGACGGCATTGAGCTCGATATGGGCCACGGCGTGGAGAAGGGCGATGCGGCCGGCCAACCCACGGCTACGCCGGCGCGGCATATCCCGCGGCGGCAACAGCAGGGGATGGCTCGGCCGTTCCGGTCGATCCGGCGGCAGCGAGTCGCCGGTCGCGACGATGGCGCCACGGCGCCATGCCGCCGCGGCTTCGGCGCCGCAGCGGATCTTCTCCGCCGGATCGGCGGTCCGGAGAACGCCGATCGCGCGGTCGCGAAGCGTTTCGATCAAAGATCTCGAACCGCCGCCAGGACTTCGTCCACATGGCCCGGGACCTTCACCTTCCGCCATGCCCGGCTGACCTTGCCGGCGCCGTCGATCAGGAAGGTGGCGCGCTCGATGCCCATGTACTTGCGGCCGTACATGCTCTTCTCAACCCACACCCCGAATGCCTCGCAGACCGTGCAGTCCACGTCGGCCGCGAGGATGAGGTTCAGGCCGTGCTTGGCCTTGAACTTGTCGTGGCTGGCAACGCTGTCCTTGGAGATACCCACGACCGTGGCGCCGGCGGCGGCGAACTCGTCCGCCTTCTCGGTGAAATTGATCGCTTCCTTGGTACAGCCCGACGTGTCGTCCTTCGGATAGAAATAGACCACCACCGGTTTGCCGCGCTGTGCCGACAGCGTGAACTGGCCGCCGCCGTCGGTGGGCAGGGTGAAGTCGGGGGCGGTGCTGCCGGCTTCGATGGTCTGGGTCATGGTCCTTTCTTCTCCTCTCGATCGGTCGGGGTCTCCGGCGTACCGGCGCGATCCTCCACCAGTTCACGATAGAGGGCCGATACGTCCTGCTGGGCGTCGACCAGCTTGCTCAACAGGGCGGCGAAGTCGGGCGCGTCGCCGATCCGCGCCAGGGCGTCCTGCAAACTACGCGAGGACTCGGCCTCGGAGAAGCGGTCGGCAATGGTGAGGCGGAGCATTGCCTGCAGGTCGAGTTGAAGACGTGCCGCGTTGCCTAGGGCTTCAGCGTGTCCGGCCGGCAGCAGCCCGGCCGTGGCGAGTCGGTGGAGGGCGTCCAGGGTGGCGGGAGTGAGGACTTCGGGATGCTCCGCCCCGTGCTCGAGCTGCAATGCCTGGGCGATGAAACCGATGTCCACCAGCCCGCCGCGGGCGTGCTTGACCAGCCAGGGACTGGTCGCCGGGTGGGCTTCGGCGATCCGCCGCCGCATTGCCGCGACATCGGCGTAGAGCGAGGCCGGATCGCGAGGACGGGTCAGCGCATCCCGGATCGCGGCGTCCAGGCGTGCGCGCATCGCCGAGGGACCGGTGACGACACGGGCGCGGGTCAGCGCCAGCATTTCCCATGTCCAGGCTTCGTCCTGGTAGTAGCGGATGAAGCCGTCGAGATCGATCGTGATCGCGCTGGCCGTCCCGCGCGGTCGCAGCCTCGTATCGACCTCGTAGAGGCGACCCTCCCGCGTGAGCGCGGTGATCGCGGTGATCATTCGCTGGCAGAGCTGGGCGTGGTAGTGGCCGGGTGTGAGCGACTTCTGCCCATCCGACCGCTCGATTCCCAGCGGGTTCTCGAAGACGAACACGAGGTCGAGGTCGGATTCGAAGTTGAGCTCCCGACTCCCGAACTTTCCGAAGGCGATGATCGCCAGCCCGGCGCCCTCGATCCGCCCGTGGCGGTGGGCGAAGTCTTCTTCGACTTCGTCCTGGAGGGCGCTGAGGACGGCGTCCGCCACGTCGGACATCTGTCGCTCGACCGTCGGCGGCGGCACGATGTCGCGCAGCAGATGGACGCCGGCGCGGAACTGCGCTTCGTTGGCCCAGCGCCGGGCGACGTCGAGCTTGTCCTGGAAGTCGCGTGCCCTCGCGAAGTCGGCGCGAAGGCCCTCGGTCAGCCCGTCCGGCCCCGGAAGCGGTTCGAAGAAATCGCGCGTCAGCACCGCGTCCAGCAGATCGGGGTTGCGACTCAGAGTCTCGGCCAGACGCGGGGCCATTCCCATGATCTCGGCGACCAGGGTCAGCAGGCTGGGATTGGCCTGAAGCAGCGAAAACACCTGCACGCCCGCCGGCAGGCGGGACAGAAAGTCGCCGAAACGGGCAAAGGCCGTGTCCGGGCTCGCCGTCTGGCCGAATGCCGCCAGCAGGGCCGGGGTCAGCTCGGTCAGGAGCTCGCGGGCCCGGGCACTTCGCGTCGCCCGGATACGGCCGTGATGCCAGCCGCGGATCAGCGCCGAGATGCGTCCCGGATCGGCGAAGCCGAGGCGCGACAGCGTCAGCAATGTCTCCGGATCGTCCTCGGTGCCGGTGAACGACAATGTCCCGCCTTCGGGGAGCGGGGCGGTAAGGGACGGCGATTCCTCGAACAGCTCTCCATAATGCAATTCGACGCGGGACAGATGGCCGGTCAGTTCCGCCGCGAAATCGGAGGTCCGGTCATATCCCAGGAAGGTGGCGAACCGGTCCAGTGCCGCCTGGTCTTCGGGCAGGCTGTGGGTCTGCTGGTCCTCGGTCATCTGCAGGCGGTGCTCGGCCCGGCGCAGGAACCGGTAGGCAGCGGTCATCTCGTCGCGGGTCGCCGCGTCGATATGTCCCTGCTCGGTCAGCGCCGACAGCGTGTCCAGGGTTCCGTGGCATCGGAGCTCGGGGTAGCGGCCGCCCCAGATGAGCTGCTGGGTCTGGGCGAAGAACTCGATTTCGCGGATGCCGCCACGGCCGAGCTTCAGGTTGTGGCCGCGGACGGCGATGGTGCCGCCGCCCTTGTGGCGGTGGATCTGGCGCTTGATCGAGTGGATGTCCTGGATGGCGGCGAAGTCGAGATGTTTGCGCCAGATGAAGGGGCGGATCGCATCGAGGAAGGCTTGACCGGCGGCGATGTCGCCGGCGACCGGGCGGGCTTTGATCATCGCCGCGCGTTCCCAGTTCTGGCCGACGCTTTCGTAATAGGTGATCGCTGCTGCGACCGAGAGGGCGGGTGGTGTCGAAGCCGGGTCGGGGCGAAGCCTGAGGTCGGTCCGGAAGACATAGCCGTCGGCCGTGCGTTGCTCGATCAACCCCGCCATGTCACGGGTCACGCGGATGAAGAACCGCCCGATCTCGCCGCTGCCGCGATAGGGGACGCGGTCGGTATCGAACAGCACGATCAGGTCGATGTCGCTGGAGTAGTTGAGCTCGCGCCCACCGAGCTTTCCCATGCCGAGGACGAAATAGCCGCAGTCGCGGTCGGGATGGTCGGGGTCGGACGGCGCCAGCAGCCCCTGATCCGCGGCTTCGCGCATCAATAGACGGACGGCGACGGTCAAAGCCGCCTGTGCAAAGTCCGCCAGCGACGCGGTGACCCGCTCGACCGTCCATGCGCCGGTGATGTCGGCTATCGCGATGGTGACCGAGGCGCGGCTCCGTGCCTGGCGCAGCCTCTGCTTGAGACGATCCTGGCTCGGCCGGTCGGCGTCCGCGTGGGACACGTCATGCAGCAGCGTTGCGAAGGCCGCATCCGCTCCCTCTTGCAGCAGGCGCTCGACGAAGCCCATATCCCGAAGGACACAGCGAGACAGGAACGGGCTGTTTCCGAAAACGGCGTCCAGGATGGCGCCGCCGACGGGGTCGTCGGCGATCGCACGGCGAATCGCGGCATCATCGTCGGCGGGTTCGAGCCACTGCTCCAGGCCGCGCGCGGCCGCGCCAGCATCCGCTGCTTGGGGAATTCGCGAAGAATCTGCTATAAAGTGTTCATAGATCATGAGTCTTCTCGCCATCGTTTGCCGGGTTTCGAGCGCCGTGTCGAGAACAAGAGGGGCTGCGGGCTTCAGGGCGACAGGTGATCCGGCGAACGACTCATCTTTTCCTCCATCTCGTCTTTGCGGCGTTGCTCGGGCTTGTCGTGCTGGTCGCGGTCTTTGCGTGGCGGTTGAGCCAGGGACCGATCGTGCTGTCCAGCCTTACCACGCCACTGGAGGAGGCGCTGTCCCCCGCCGACGGTGCCTATCGGGTCGATCTCGGCAAGGCAATGCTGACCTGGGCGGGATGGGACCGGAAGCTCGACGTTCGCGCCGATCATCTCACTTTGTCGAGCAGCGACGGCGTTCCGTTGGCTTCCGTTGGCGAAGTCTCGTTCTCCCTCAGTCTGACCCGGTTGTTCCGGGGCATGATCGCGCCGACGCGGCTGGAAATTCGTGATCCGGACCTCAGGATCATCCGCCGGATCGACGGCAGCATCGATCTCGATCTTCAGGATGCTGCGGGCGGCCCTCCCGACGGTGTGCTGCAGGGGCTCCTGGCGGCGATCGCCGGCCCTCCCGACCCGGACAGTCCCCTCGGCGCGCTGGATCGCGTCAGCATAACCTCGGCGAAGCTGCGGTTCGACGATCAGGCGACCGAGACGTCCTGGTCCGCGCCCGACGCGACCATCCAGCTCGCGCGAAGCCGTGAAGGGCTGGATGCGACACTCGCTCTCGATGTCGCCGTGACGGGCGAGCCGACGCATGTCGAAATCGACGTGATCTACGCCGAGGCGGCGAATCGCGTGTCGATGAACATCGCATTCAAGCGTGTCGTGCCCTCTCATGTGGCCGTCATGGCGCCCGCTTTCGCTCCCTTCGGCCGAATTCGGGCTCCGGTGAGCGGACGGATCGGTTTCGCGGTGACCGGTGGCGGCAGCGTCGATCGGATCGAGTTCGACCTGACCGCGGCGGCCGGTGAATTCGATCTTCCGGAGGTCTATCCCGAACCGCTCGTGGTCGACGGCGCCCGTTTCGGCGGTTCGTATCGGCCGGCGGCCGACACGCTATCGATCGGCCGGTTCAGCGCCGAGACTGGCGAGACGCGGATCGCCGCAACGGGCCGTGTGACGGGGGCGCTGGCGACCCCCGGCATCGCCCTGGACGTGACCGTCGACGATATCGACATCGAGAGGGTCATCGCGCTGTGGCCGGAGACCGCCGTCGTCCATGGTCGCGCCTGGGTCGCCGAGAACATCACCGAAGGCCGGTTTCCGCATATCGACGCCCATGTGGCGATCGCACCCGACGATTGGGCGGCGGCCGATCTACCCGACGCCGCGATATCGGGAGAGTTCGAGGTGGAAGGCATGTCCGTCCGCTACATGTCGGGGATGCCGGCCGTCCATCGGCTGGCCGGCAGCGGTGTCTTCGACCTCGATCGTATGGGGATCGTGGTGCGCGGCGGTGTGACCGACGGCGCGACGATCGAGAGCGGGACGGTGAACCTCGTCGATCTTGGCACGCCGGTCGAGGCGGCGGAAGTCTCGCTGGTAGTGACAGGAGACCTGCCCGACGTACTGACGCTACTCGATCGGCCGCGGCTCGGCCTGATCAGCAAGCTCGGTCTGGATCCGGCGGCCACCGGCGGGACGTCATCGTCGCGGATGAATATCCGTGTGCCGATGCGCGATTCGGTCCGCCTCGACGATCTCGACATCGCCGTCGAATCGAAACTGGCCGACGCCTATCTGCCGCCGCGCCACGAGGAAGGCCTTCTGGGAGCGATCGCTCTGTCCGACGGGCAGTTGGCGCTGACCGTCGACAAGCAGGGCATGGACGTTCGTGGTGAAGCGGCGTTGGACGGCGTGCCGATGACCGTCGCCTGGCATGAGAACTTCGGTGCGCAGGGCGCCTATGTCCGAGACTACGAGGTCTCCGGACGGCTGGACGATATGGCGCGGGAGACGCTTGGTCTCGCCATGCCCGGCCTGGCCGGCCCAATGGACGTCCAGGCACGCTATCGCGAACGCGCCGATGGCAGCGGTGAGGGCACGCTTTCGGTCAACGCCCGGGAGATCGCCTTCGATTTGCCGGCGCTCGCCTGGCAGAAGGTCGTCGGGGTGCCCGCCAGCGGCCGGTTCGAGTTCCGTTTCCCCAAGGGGGGGACGCCGCAGGTCTCGGCATTCTATATCGCCGCCGCGGGGCTACTCGCCAGCGGCAGCGCTACGCTTAAGCCGGCGGATATGACGCTCGAGCGGGTGACTTTCGATCAGTTCCACCTTCGCCAAGGCCGATACAGCGGCACGGTCGATTTTTTGCCGGATGAAGTTTTCAACGTCGCGCTTAGGGGATCGGACGTCGACCTGCGGCCGTTCCTGGACGATTCGGCGACGGAAAGGAACGCGAACCGCCGGGTGAATCTGTCGCTCGACCTTGCCGGGGTGACGATCGACGACGAAACCGTTCTCGACAGCCTGACCGGTCAGGTCACGCTGGCCGCGGGCGATATCGCCCATGCTTCTGTCGTCGCGCGGATGGCGGAGACGGCAGAGGCGACGGTAACGGTCGCTCCCGATGCCCAGGGTCGCGCGATCCATCTGGTCTCGAACGATGCCGGCGCCGTCGCGCGCGGGTTCGGGATCGGCCATGGGGTGATCGGTGGCCGCCTGACGGTCGACGGGGTGATCCGCGACGATCAGCCCGGACAGCCCTTCGTCGGCAAGCTGGTCGTCGCCGACTTCAAGGTGGAAAACGCACCGATGCTCGCCCGCCTGCTCAGCATCGCCTCGCTGACTGG
>MDTD01088853.1_pt1 | contig 41486 bp, 42 predicted proteins | sample 811221 | NCBI WGS metagenome assembly MDTD01 (sample SAMN05326646, study PRJNA326480) | marine metagenome | isolation source: seawater | place: Pacific Ocean: South West | collected 2011
AACTATTATTCTTGATTAACGAAATTTCTATTTCAGTGCCTTTATTATGAAAATCTATAGCATTATTTATTAATTTATCCATTGCCTGTGAGATTAAATCAGGCATTCCTTTTATTCTAAGAACATTAAAATTACTAGAAAATGAGATACTAATTTTAGGCCATACTTGACAATAGGTATCAATTTGATTTCTTATTAATTGATTAATGTCAAATATTTCTGCGTCTGCTTGACAAAAAGCTTGCTCTAAACTGGTTGCTTCATTTAGCTGCCTTAAGATTACTTCAAGCCTCTGTGTTCCTTTATAAGCTCTTTTTATATAAACGTTCTGCTCATTTTGATTTTTTGATAAAGAAACATTGTCAAGCGACGTCTTTACCATGGATAAAGGTGTTCTCATTTCATGAGTAAGCCGAGAGGCCATTGCTTCTAAGTAGTGATTATATTCTTTTAAACGTTTCATGACGGTATGCAATCCTCTTTCCAATTCTCCTATTTCATCGGGCGAAGAGCTTATTTCTAATTTATCTTTTATTTTTCCTTCATAGGTCACAGCCTGATCAACACTATCTCTCAACTTCCTAATTCTCATTACCAAAATAGAAGAGAAAGTCAATAAACCCAGACTAGTAACAATGAAAAAAAGAAATGTAATTGAAAAAATACGCTGAAGGGTTTGATGTTGAATTGATAATATAGCGTTTGTTGTTTGTTCAATAAGGACACTACCAATAATCCCTGAAGAGCTATTTATTGGTACCGCAGTGGCGGCAACTATCACTTCACTATTTGGAATCTTCCTTCTTAGTCCTGACGGCCGCCCCATTAAAGCTTGCTTTATCACATTGATATCTAATCTAGATAAATTTCCTGATAGGTTAAACTCATCATCAGATTTTCGTGGTAAAATGGCTAAAATAAATTCTTTTAGCAACCAAGGCATATTTTCATAATCGGTACTTAAAGGCGCCTTGCTTTCAAGATTGCCATCTTTTGCAAGAACCAAACCTTCATGATCAACAATCCAAGCCCTCATTGTTGGAGGCGTTAAATTATTAAGTATATTTTGAAGTTTGTCAGATTTTCGAATGATGCGACCAATTTCTTTACGCGAATTTTGAGATGAGGATTGTAAATAATTACCAGTTTTGCTATCAATTATTGAAAAGCTAAAATTTCCTTTTAATATTTTTAAAGGTAACTCTAATTCTACTATGTATCCATCAACACTATCTTGCCATTCTCCTCGTATTTTTGAATTACTTATCCATCTTTTATTTTTTCTAACCTTTGCAACCAACCAACCAGGTGTTTCCGGTTGGAAAAGTAATCTGGTATATTTTCCTTTATTCCCATATGTGATTTCTAATTTATCCCCATACCTGCCATAACTTCTACTACTGTCTCTTATTTTCAACAACATAAAGGCTCGATTTTTATATTTTCCGAGCGCAACTTTTGCAGATAAATTTAACGATTCATAATTGGTGAAGTTGTCCTTGAACACATGCCAATCATCAGAATAGCCATCGAGTACCGGAATGTGATTCCATTCATTTAAATAAATATTCCTTTTTCTGATAATTTGGCCTACTTGTTTAAATCCATTAAAGTACTCTTCTTTTGATGAAAATATTGAAGCAATAGATTGTGCGCTTATTTGAAGATTTTCTTGTTGTGCTGTGCGGAGAAATCTCTCTGTCTCTAAAATAAGTTGATAGCCAGCCCAAGGAATCCCTAAGAGAGTTAAAGAGATGAGAAGTAATTTAAATCGTATGCTATTTCGAAATTTTTTTTTCATATCATTTCGAGGTATTCCATCTATATCCAGCGCCATAAATCGCTTCTATATTTTTAAACTCATTATCAGCTATTAAAAATTTATTTCTTAATCTTTTAATATGAGAAGTTATTGTATTTTCATCAATAAATGTATTAGCCGCTTCCATAAGATGATTTCTACTGCAAACATTACCGGGATCTTTTATTAGGGCGTATAGAATCCATATTTCTGTCACGGTAAGATTTAAGTTTTTATTTTTCCAAAATGCTTGTAGTTGATTTAAATTTAGAGATAATTTATCGATATTTATAGGATCACTTTTATTATGATTAATTGATCCATGTATAGCTTGCACACGCCTAAAAAGAGCAGAGACCCGAGCATTTAGCTGCTGGAGGCTAACATTTTTTGTCAAAAAGTCATCAGCCCCAAGCTTAAGTCCAACAATAACATCAAAGTCACTATCTCTTGCAGTAAGAAAAATTATTGGTAGTGTTTCGGATTTAGCTCTCAAAAAACGACATAGATCAAAGCCACCATCGATTTCATCTTTTAGGCTGATATCAATAATAGCAAGATCTGGAAGTTTTTTTTCAAAAGCACTCTGAGCGGCAATACGGGAATCATACCCATCAACCTTGTATCCTTGCCGACTAAAAAGATCAACATAATTTTCCAGGATTTCTCTTTGATCCTCTATGATAGCAATATTTTTTGACATATTTTTTTAAAATTTAGTTTAATTTAATTTTGATATTTGTATTTACAGCAATTAAATAAAACAGTATAAAATAGAAGTTTAAAATGAATGATTACTTACACATGAACAGATTAATTCTTATATTTTCGACTGTTTTCTTAACTTCTTGTTATTTTTCCAATACTTCAACTTCAAGTATAGATTCAAAAAAATATGAAGGAAAGAAATTAGATATTCCTACAATAAATACGTATAAGCTACCGAATAGTTACAAAAAAGCAAAGCCGCAACCAATGAGGAATCTCAAATTTCTTATCAAAAGAGCGGATGATATGATTAAATTTGGAAATTATAAGAAAGCGGCATTAATTTTAGAGAGATCTATAAAAATCTCTCCTGATGACCCTATATTATGGAATAAGCTTGCTCATGTAAGATTAGCGTTAAAACAGTATAGACTCGCTGAAAGAATAGCTAGAAAGTCTAATTCCTTGAACCCTTATGATGCAAATTTAAGAGATGATAATTGGCTTATTATCAATCAATCTAGAAATTCAAAAAATTATTAGTAAAATGAATTTAGATGCCTAATATTCTTCTTATAAGGCCTTTTTTTCGATAATTTACAAATCGCAGACTTTTATCGACACCAAGCAATCGGTCGACCATATCATTATATGCCTGTCCTGCGCTTGATTTTTTATCGAGCACTACAGGGGTCCCTGCATTTGATGATTTTAGAATAGATGATGATTCAGGTATTACGCCTATCGAATCCAGAGAAAGTATCTCTTGTATATCTTCAAAGCTAAGCATTTCACCTCTTTCAACTCTTTGAGGTGAGTATCTCGTTATTAATAAATGCTTCTTTATTTTTTTTAAATTTTTTGATTCTTTTTCATGCGAGGACATCATGCCAATTATTCTATCTGAGTCTCTAACGGATGAAATTTCAGGATTTGTTACAATAATTGCCTCATCAGCAAAATGCATTGCTGATAAAGCTCCTTTTTCTATACCAGCAGGAGAATCACATACAATAAACGAAAAATCTTCCGAAAGAAGCTTTAAGATTTTTTCTATGCCTTCAAGTGTGAGTGAATCTTTGTTTTGAGTCTGGGATGCTGCAAGAATGAATAAATTTGAATTATTTTTATCACGAATTAGGGCTTTATGAAGTTCTACTTCTCCCTTAAGAACACTAATTAAATCAAAAACAATACGACTCTCACAGCCCATTACTAAATCTAGATTTCGCAAGCCAATATCAAAGTCTAGAGCCACTGTTAAATAACCACGCTTTGCCAATCCCATGGCCAATGAGGCACTAGTTGTTGTTTTTCCAACCCCACCTTTACCGGAGGTAACTACGATGATTTTTGCCACAGCGTTAAGCCCATAAAATAAAACTCAATTTTTTCATCATAGAGATGAAAACTGTAAAATTTTGTTTTCTAGTGAGATGACCACAGACCGGCCCCTGTATTCATCGGGTAATTTGTCACCTATTCTATATCTTCCTGCTATTGCAACAAGCTCAGCGCCCAACTCTTGGCAAAATATATGCGCTTCAACATTACCATTCATACCAGCTAAAATTCGACCCTTTACAGGACCATACGAATGAATGTTTCCGTCTGCTATAACCTCGGCACCTGAGCTTACGCTGGATAATAAAATTAAATCAGCTTCTTTTGCATAAATTCTTTGTCCAGATCGAATTGGTGTTTTAATAATTAATGATTTTTTCCCTAAAGGTATTTGATTCTGCTCCTTGGTAAATTTATCAATTTTTTTAGAGGCTTCCTTTATTCTTCTGGGCATGATTGCTAATTCTAGTAGTTTTGCATTTTTTTGCTGTTCCTTGCTTACTCCGCGCACTCCAACAGGAAGTAATCCATAACCTCTCAACATACCAATAATAATTGGTAAAGATTGAAGCTCCTCATCTTTTGGATATTCAGAAAAATCTAAGACAAGAGGCATTTCGTTGATCAATGTTGGTAGTTGTGAAGTTTGTTCTATTAAATAACGATCCAATGCCTCATTATCATCGGATCTAATAATTAAAGTAGGCAAAGAGAAATTTCCAGTCTTAATATCAAAGTCTGGTGAAAACTTCGCCCCTTTATTTTTTGAATCAATTTGAGCCATTCTTTGCTTTTTTAGAGTTATAATTTCTTTTAGTTTACAGGATTATTCAAATTTAAGCTTATTCATTTTATTATGAAACCCATTTCAGCCATCGGTACAATATATTTATGAAAATTCTTGCAATCGACACTACAGAATCAGCATGCTCTGCTGCATTATTAATCGATGAGCATATCCATGAATATTTTGATATTGTGCCCAAATTGCACTCAGAATTTATTTTACCAATGATTGATTCTATTCTTAGTGAAGGCGGATTAAAAATTGAACAAATAGATGCTATCGCTTTTTCTCGTGGACCTGGATCTTTTACAGGTGTTCGTATTTCTACTGCGGTAGCTCAGGGGTTAGCTATTTCATCTGATTTACCATTGATACCAATATCCAGTTTATTGGCATTAGCTCAAGGAATATATCGGGAAAAGGGCGCACAGAAGGCTTTAGTTGGCCTTGATGCAAGAATGGAAGAAGTTTACTGGGCAGCTTGTAAATTAAATGAGAAGAACATCATGGAATTTTTCACCAAAGAGACAATTTGTTCTCCAGCTAATGCTCCAATTCCTGAAATTAGTCATTGGCATTGTGCCGGTAGCGCTTGGCAAGAATATTCAGACGTGCTTTTAAAAAATTTTAAAAAGTCCACCCTAGAAATTCATGCTAACTTTTTTATTCATGCTCAGGATGTCGCATATTTGGCAAAAACAGAATTACAGAAAGGAAATATACTAGATCCTAGCCAAGCTTTACCAATTTATTTACGTGATGAAGTGGTAAAAAAAAAGACTTATGAATAAAATAACTCTTGTATTAATTTTTTGTTGGCTAGATAAATCAATTTACAAAAGAGTATTTTTATGAATCCAGAAAAAAAGCATACAGGAAAAAGTCTCTTTAAAGTGGTCAATGATGAGGGGTTCCTATTATTGGGTTTGGCACTCCTAATCGCGCATTCTGGCTCAAACCTATTGTCTTCTTGGATTGAAGATTTAATCATGCCTTTTGTTGCTGCAATTTTTAGTGAGATGAAATGGGAAAATGCTTTTATTACATTTGGTGAAATAAGTCTAAAATGGGGTCAGCCACTCAGTGATCTTATTCATTTCACAATTGTTATTTTAATTGCTGCTCAAATATACAAATGGGTTAAAAGAGATTAAATATACAAGTTTAGCGACCATCAAATCTTATTTTCATGGCAGAAAGCAGATTGCCAGATGCATATAATCCAGCTAATTCGGTAAATAGGAGAGGCTTTATTGCATCAATTTCTATTGAAAAGTGCTTTGTATTTTTGATAAATTCACTTACAGCTTCTGATGCATCATTTGCTAATTGTCCTTGATCACTTAGCATTTGTCTTACCTGCAATTCCGCAAGTGCAGCTAAATCATTTCGGTTATCCAACCTATAAATTTTTCCAAAGTTCTCTATTAGAAGTCCGAAAAGGTGATCAGCAAGACCCTCATCATCGTATGTGAGGGAAAATGATTTAAAGGCACTATCAAAATATAATGACACAGCAGCCGCTTCATCATTTGGATTTTCCATTAACTTTCGGAGTGCATTTGTATTGATATTACTTAGGGACGCTTTCTGTTCAAGCTTACCAAAACCTTTCAATTCAATTTCTAATAAATTTTCTAGCTCTCTATTTTTTGTGCTTAAATCTAAGTTTGCTTTCATACTTAGGTCTAAGTTATTTCGATCTGTTATTTGTTTCACATATCCCCTGGGAAAGATTCCTGCGTCCTCTAGTGGGCCAAGCGGAATTACTAAATTTTCAAGGGTCATTCGATTTGATCGAGGTAATTCTCCGATAAAGTCAGATAATTCCATTTGAAGACTATTTAGTGTAATGGCTTCTTTGGTACTTCCAGCAATTAGACTTAATTTATTCAAATTAAAACCAGAGACCCCGAACCCTACCGCAGCCCCCATTTCCATATTTCGCTCAGAAGTTAAATAGAAGAGGTCCATGCCGCTAATGGATAGATTCTCTATTTTAAGGGCTTCAAGATCTCCATATGAAGCTTTATTTTTTATTTTTATATCAACATTATTCCATTGAATTTTTTCTATTTTTCCATTCTTTATTTCATCTATTTTCATTTCTCCAATTTTTATTTCATCATTGGTTCTAGAATCTTTTATACTTTCATCAAGGGAAAAGTTTTCAATTAATATTGCTCCCGTATTGAGACGTCCAATTCTTTCGATTAGGTTACTTGGCTGCATGCCTATGATAGACTTCAGTAGCTTTAAATCCTCTGTTTTGAAATTTTCCCCTTGAATTTTTCCAATTTTTACTCGTTCTGACCCATCAACATAATCAATATCAGAAAAGCGAACAAGTGAGATTTCACTGGCATCCCCTTTTACTTCAATTTCATCAATATTTAGATAACTGGCTGTATAGTTTCTGTCTTTCAATTTTGCTTTTTTTAAAGTCGCACTTTGATTCAAAGCATTACCAGTCACTTCTTCGTAAGAGAAAATTATATTTTCATCAGCTGCTTCAATAAATCTTTTAATTTGCTGAGCTGTGATTTCAGCATATGATTGAGCTTGATTTTGGGCATAGAAATAACCTGCGCCTAGCATAACAACAAGAAGAATCCCAATAATCAAACTTTTCGTTTTCATTTTCACACCTTTTTCTTAGTATAACTTTACTATTCTGTCAGGACAGAATGCTTGTAGCAAGTGCCATGGCTATTTTTTATATAAATGACCTAAAAAAATAAATAAAGTGTTTAATTATCTTAGTTTAATATTTATGGTTTGTTGTATTTATTGAGTTGTTTTTTCAGTCCATCATTAAAAAAATCTATATTAGACAATTGAGAATCGATAAGCTGTAAGCGAGTATTGGTTTTCTTTATTATGGTAACTTCTTTTTCATCTTTTATTCTATTGTAACTAAAAGATTCATTTTCGCAATTGAAGACACCTTTTATTCTTTCAATTTCTAATTTATCAAGCCATTTTATTAACCTAATTTTATCAAGTAAAAAATTTTCTTCTATTTCCCAGCTGAGAACTTCAAATGCATCTTGAGAACTTTTTATGATTTTCCAGCCCATGTCTGTGAAATAACTTTTATTTTTCCTCACAGAAGCTGAATGAGATTTTGAAAAAAAACTATTCCTATCCTCATTTTTTGTTGATAAATATTTATAATTTAGTTTCCCATGACTTATAGTGAGACAATATGCTTTTGGGGGATCAAGTGAATCAGAGAAATTTTGAAAATTTTTTTTATTCTTTGCACTATAGCGGTCCTCCTTCGTTGCAACCAAGATATCTGCTAGATTAATCTGATCTCTAAAATTTTTATTACTAAAATGGCGCTTTGAAGTAAGTTGTCGAGCGTCAATTGTACAAATAGTCGCCTCCATCTTTATTATATCCTTGTAATCGGTGGACCTAAGCATTTCAATAATTTTATCCGGATGTCCAAGTCCGCTCGGTTCAATTATTATTCTTGATGGGCTTTGTTTCCTTATTAGATTGTTAAAACCAACTTGAAATAAGGGGGCAGTTACACAACATATGCATCCTCCAGGGATTTCTTTAATTTCTATTTCATCATTATTTAGGATTGCTTTATCTATTCCTATTTCGCCAAATTCATTAATCAAAATACCCCATCTTTCAGAATCTCTATATTTGGTTATGAGATGCCGAATAAGTGTTGTTTTTCCGCTACCAAGAAAACCTGTGACAATATTTACTGGAATCATTATGAGAGATTTAAATTATTTATATTTTTTAGAAGACTAATATGATCTAATTATATCAAATTTTGTATCTAATTTTTAAAAAATAAAAATTTCATGGGTTTCAAATGAAAAAAGATATTCGTAGAGAAGCATTCAAATGTTTCAAGTGTCAAAATATTCAAAAAAAAATCACGCTAACACAAAGGCTTTTATATAATTTAAAAAATGATTTATTAGAGATAAAAAGCAAAGATTTTCCAATAGATCTTAAATGCGGGCGTCCAAAATTTCCATTATTGGTCTCGCCATCCGATCTACCAAAAAGAAAAATAAATACATCCGATGGCCATGGAGCCCTGATTCATTCAATTGCTCATATAGAATTTAATGCTATCAATTTAGCATGCGATGCTGTTTTTCGTTTTAGGGGGTTGCCAAAAAAGTATTATGCCGATTGGATTAAAGTTGCAGCAGAAGAAGCAAATCATTTTTCTATGCTTAATCGTCGTCTTATTGAATTGGGGTTTAAATATGGGGATTTTGTTGCACATAATGGTTTGTGGGAATTGGCAGAAAAGACCGCTAAAAATCCTTTGTCGCGAATGGCTTTAATTCCTAAATTAATGGAAGCTAGGGGGTTAGATGTAACACCCAACATAATAAAAAAATTTAACAATATTGGTGATAAAAAGACGGTTCTTATATTAGAGAAAATCTTAAAGGACGAGATAGGCCATGTTGAGATTGGCAATCATTGGTTTGAGTATTTTTGTAAAAAGAGTAAACTCAATCCAAATGAGACTTTTTTTAAATTAATAAGTGAACATTACTCTGGCCAGATAAGGGGGCCTTTACATAAAGAGGCAAGATTATTAGCTGGTTTCAATATAGTTGAAATAAAGAAGTTGGAGCAACTATGTCAAAAAAATTAATTTTTATATTCATTTTTTTATATCCAAATTTTGCGATATGTGAATATGCATCTTTATTAGTTTATAAGGTTTGGGAAAAAGGCTCGCCATCTTATATAACAAGAATTTTAGTAACAGATAAATATGTTCGATTGGATGATGGTGCAGATGGGGGGGATTTTACTCTTTTTGATAGAAAAAATGAATCTGTTTACAATATTTCTGTGAAGGAAAGAGCTGTTCTCACGATTGAACCTATCGGAAAAAAAATTCCAGAAAATAACATCTTAATTCTTGATGAAAAGAAAAGCTCTGATCCTTCTGCCCCAATGATTTCAGGAAAAAAACCATTTCGAATAGATTTTCTTGCAAATGGAGAATTATGTGGAAGCGTAATAGCAGTGTCTGATTTGATGGAAAATGCATTAATAGCATTACGTGAATTTAGATTAGTTCTAGCGCGAGTTCACGCAGACACGCAAGCTACACAACCTGATATCTTACAGACCGCTTGTGATTTGGCATCAAATATTCATGCGCCTACTCGAACGCTTGACTATGGTTTACCGATAGAAGAGTTTCGTGGTGAAAATATACAATTACTTCTAGATTTAAAAGAGAAGTTTGAGGTTGAATCAAGTATGTTTGTAATTCCAGAAGATTATCGATCAATGAAATTACCATCACTGCCGGCTATCTAGAGAAATTATCTACTTAAATTGATGGTTTCTTGAAAAAAATTTTCATCATCATCAATCCAAATTGAAGCATAATTTTTATGCCACTCATCAAGCACAATTCGTTTCACTATTTTACCATTTTTTAAGGTATGTTTATGTATTGCCGGACGATGAGTGTGCCCATGAATTAATTGATCTGCTTTAAATTTCGTCAAATACTTTAAAATTGTCTCATTTTTTGCATCCATAATATTTGGATCTTTCTCTGCAATTGCATTTTGACTAAGTTCCCGATACTTCTTCGCCAAGGCTCTTCTAGATTCAAGCGAGCGCCTCAATGCAATCCACTGAAAAATTGGATTCCTTAATTTTTTTCGTGCTTTTAAATAATTTACATCGTCACTACACAATAAATCTCCATGCATCAGTAAAGTCTTTTTTCCAGTAACATTTATAGTAACAGGATCGGGTAGAAGCTTTGCCCCAGTTTCTTGCATAAATTTTTTTCCGAGTAAGAAATCTCTATTACCCCGCTGGATGTATAAATTTATTTTGTTAAAACTCATCTCTTTAAAAGCTCTTTTAATGTTTAAGGCAAGAAGTGAGTCATCATCATCTCCAATCCAAACATCGAAAAGGTCACCTAATATAAAAACACTGTCCCCGCTTTTTGGGTACGCTTCAAGAAAGTCTATAAATAATTCTAGGGTTTGTGGCCTTTCTTCCGCTAAATGCAAATCTGATATAAAGAATTTTTTTGGCATATTTATTGTCTATCTTGATATCTGAGGAATAAAGGAATAAAAAAAATAAGAAACCAGTTTTTTCTTAGATGAAAGTATAAGAAATACAAATATTTTTTGTATTGTAGATTTTCATTTCTATAGTTTAATATATTTTATGTGTTATTCACAAAAAAAGATTTTTTTTATAAGTATTTAACCTTTCTGGTATCTGTTTCATGAATTTGCCATTATTTGCTTACTTGGATCTGGAGACTACTGGATCTGATTCTTCCTCGGATCGTATTACTGAAATAGCCATATTGCGCGTTAATAATGGCGAGATTCTGGAACGATGGGAAACACTTGTAAATCCAGGTCTGCTGATTCCAGATCATATTGAAATGTTGACGGGAATAACGAACCAAATGGTTGCACAAAAACCCCAAATAGAGGAATTGATACCAAATATTTTAAGATTACTTGAGGGCTGTACGATTGTTGCCCACAATGCACGATTTGATGTTGGTTTTTTAAAAAAAATTTTTTTAAAAAACCAATTAGTGTTTGATTATCCTTTCTTGTGCACCCTTCAACTTTCTCGAGCTCTTTATCCAAATCACAAAAGGCACAATCTTGGAGTACTTCTAGAAAGACACCATATTCCAGTTAATGCAAGGCATAGAGCTTTGGCTGATGCTGAAGCATTATATAAATTAATGGATGTTTGGGTAGGTGAGAATGGTTTAAGTAAAGTAATAAGATTTTTAGGGCAACAAAGCAAGAAAACAAATCTGCCAATTAACCTAAGTCATCGTGAAATTGAAAAATTACCCAATAGTACTGGAGTGTATATTTTCTATGGTCAAAATTTAATTCCATTATATGTTGGTAAGAGCATCGATATTAAGACACGTGTTCTTTCACATTTTTCTGAGGCTAGAAGAAATGAAAAGGATCTGCGCATTAGCGAAGAAGTCAGAAAAATTGAATATATTGAAACTCCGGGAGAGCTAAGTGCTTTATTGAAAGAGGCATATTTAGTTAAGAAATTATCGCCCATTTTCAATAGAAAATTACGAAGACATAAAAGTTTATTTAGCTGGCAGTGGAGTTTTCAAAAGAATATTCCACCAAAACTTGTGGATTTAGCAAAAAATAGTGAGTTTTTATCTAATGGGGAAAATCAATTTGGCATTTTTCGAAGTCGAAGGGCGGCTGAAAATAAACTTTATGCAATTGCTAAAAAAAAGCAATTATGTTTAAAGACGATTGGATTGGAAAAAGGTAAGGGCCCTTGTTTTGCTTATCAACTTGGTCGATGCAAGGGCGTTTGTGTAGAAAAAGAAAAAGCTTCAAAACATAAACTAAGGGTTGCCGAGGGCTTATTACCATTAAAATTAGAGTCTTGGCCATTCAAAGGAAAAATTGGAATAATAGAGCAGGATAGGAATACTGGTTTTAAGCAGGTTCTCATAATAAATCAATGGCGACTTATCGGTGTTGCTGACAATGACGAGGCAATAAGAAATGTACCAACAGATTTAGGTAATTTGGATTTAGATGCTTATAAAATTTTAAGAAACTATTTTAAAACAAAAAAACTAGACATAATTGAACTTGATTAAAGCTTTTCTTTTTGGAGCCAGATATTAGTTACTTTGATAGTGTCGCTGAGTCAATTTTTATTGGAGAAATAGGCACGTCAGAGTGACCTGCTTTATCCCCTGTTTCGACTTCTTTTATTTTATTTACGACATCCATTCCTTCGATAACTTTCCCAAACACACAATAACCCCAACCATCTTGAGCTGGGTAATCGAGAAAGGTATTATTACTTACATTGATAAAAAATTGAGCAGATGCGGAGTGCGGCTGCATAGTGCGCGCCATTGCAATGCTACCTACAGCATTACTAAGCCCATTTTTTGCTTCATTTTCAATTGATTCCCTAGTTGGTTTTTGCGTCATGTCTTCTAGGAATCCACCGCCTTGAATCATAAAGTTATTTATCACTCTGTGAAATATTGTTCCATTAAAATGTCCATCGGTAACGTATTTTTCAAAATTTTCACACGTTTTTGGTGCAGCGCTGTGGTCTAATTCGATTTTTATTGTACCCATATTAGTTTCTAGAGTTACCATGATTTTTTCCCTATATAAAACGTATATTTTATTTTCTTATAATTGATTTTACAAGAATTGTGTCCAATGGAACATCTGATCTCCCGCCTTTTTGGGTTGTGGGAGAGTTTGCTATAAGATCAACAACTTCTATGCCTGCTACGACTTTGCCAAACACTGCATAACCCCATCCATCAAAACTAGGATAGTCAAGTCTCGGGTTATCTTTGTGGTTTATAAAAAATTGAGATGTCGCGGAATTAGGGTTTCTAGCTCTAGCCATCGCGATTGTTCCTCTTTTATTTTTCAAACCATTTTTTGCTTCATTTTTTATACCTTTTTTTGTTTTTTTTCTTTCCAGTGTGGGTAATAGACCACCACCTTGAATCATAAAACCTTTTATTACTCGATGGAAAATTGTCCCATCATAGAAACCTTCATCCACATACTGTAAAAAATTACTGGTTGACACTGGAGCTTTATCGGAAAATAGTTCGATAGTTATATTTCCTTTGTTTGTTTTAAGTTCGATAAAGACAGATTCAGCAATAGCAGAGTTAAGAAATATCAGTGTAAAAAAAATAATACCAAAAAAAGGCTTCATTTGGATTTTCTCCACTAAAAAAAAGATGTCGAAACTATGTAAAGTTATACTGTAATTGGGGTATAAAAAATAATAGAATTAAAGGTCGAAAAGCTCATATAGCTTTATACCATAAATAAGAGATTAAGTTACTTGACATGTTAAAAATATATAACGATTTAAACAAAAAAAAGGAATTATTTAAGCCCCTTTTTCCTGGAAAAGTCTCAATGTATGTCTGTGGCATGACTGTTTATGATTTTTGCCATTTGGGGCATGCTCGTGTCATGGTTGTATTTGACGTTGTATATCGTTATTTAAAAAAAATTGGCTACGATGTGACTTACATTAGAAATATAACTGATATTGATGACAAAATAATTAAAAGGGCTTTTGATAATAATGAATCAATTCATGATTTAACAAAAAGATTTATCAAAGCGCTCAATGAAGATTCAGAAAATTTAAATATTCTTCCTCCTAAAATTGAACCAAAGGCTACTGAACATATTGATGATATTATAAAAATGATAGAAATTTTGATAGACAAAGAAAATGCTTATAAAGTAGAGGGTGGTGATGTCTATTTTAGTGTGAAAAGTTTTTCGAGATATGGCGCATTATCTGGTAAGTCATTAAAGGACCTTAAATCTGGAATAAGAATCGATGTAAATGAGAAAAAGAATGATCCACTAGATTTTGTTTTATGGAAGGCAGCTAAGGATAACGAACCGTCTTGGGATTCTCCATGGGGGAAAGGTAGACCAGGTTGGCATATAGAATGCTCCGCGATGTCAACAAAGTTTTTGGGCTCCTCTTTTGACATCCATGGTGGTGGCGCAGATCTTACTTTTCCTCATCATGAAAATGAAATCGCTCAATCTGAGTGTGCGACTGGAAAAGTTTTTGTGAAATATTGGATGCATAATGGATTTGTCAAAATTAATAATGAAAAAATGTCGAAGTCCCTTAATAATTTTTTTACTGTCAAGGATATTTTGAAAGATTATAATGCAGAGGAGGTGAGATATTTTATTTTAACCTCTCATTACAGATCTCCTCTAAATTTTGATGTAGAAAATTTAAACAGTGCTAGGAGTGCTTTGACTCGACTATATACCTCGTTAAGAGATTTAAAGTTAAAAAAATTTGAAGAAAAAAATATGGGCAATTTTAAAAATTATTATGGTCTTTTTTCTCAAGCTATGGATGACGACTTCAATACCCCTGAGGCTCTGGCAGTTTTTTTTGATATAGCAAAAGAAATAAACCGTATCAAAAAGGTAAAACCGTTGATTGCTGGACAACTGGGTTTTTTATTAAAAGAAATGGGAGAAAGTCTTGGGTTACTAGAGCAAGAGCCTGAAAACTATTTAAAATGGGGTAAAAGTGAAAGTAATGATTTATCAGATGATTTAATTCAATCCCTTATTTCTGCTCGATCAGATGCAAAGAGGTCTAAAGATTGGAAAAAGGCTGATCAGATTAGAGATGATCTTTTCGAAAAGGGCATAATACTCGAGGATAAGGAGGACGATACCTCATGGCGCCGTCGATAAATAGTACATTAAATACATATAAAGTTTTTTACAGGGATTATGAAAAAAATATCTCGATTTCATCCTCAAATCCTGAAGTACTAAATGTTAATCATATTAAATTATTGGCAGAAAATCTTTTGCAACATGCAGATAATTTTTTGGGAATTGTAGATAAGAATGACCTCATACTTCAGGCTTATCTTGATGATGATGAGCAGAATATTTTTCTTGAACTAATTTTTCCTGAAAGAAAAGATTTTTTACAAACCAGACTGAAATGGTCCGATGCGTTTGATCTTCTCTCTAATTTACCGAGAGAATTTAGTAAAAATTTTCTCCCAAATGCAAATTTGATAAAATAAAAATTCTTTTTTTTGAAAGAGAAATGTAATGACAAAAATTTTAGCTGTCCTAATGAATGATAGTTTGCATTTAGAATTCGATCATGCAAAGCCTATTCCTCAGGATCAATTAGACTATCTTGAGCAAATGGATAAAAAAATGGATTTAGGAATCAATTTGGGAGATGAAAACATTTCATCTCCAAGCATAAGAGATAGAGTAAAATTTGTCGCTCAGCAGTTAGCAACTGCGCTTTTAAATGATGATGATAAAATGGCAGCAGCTATGTGCACATGGTTAGGTGTAAGAAGTCCAGATTTATATCAGGTAAAGATAAGTGTTGGTGAGATTGGTGTGACCGTTGATTTAGATTATGACTCGCCCTATGAAAAGCCTGAACCCAAGCCAAAAGTGGTTCAATTCCACCCAAAATTAGACAGTTAAAATATCGTAATTATATCGAGAGATGTAAAAAACTTGCGATCCTCTCAGGATGAATATTTCCCTCTCGCACAGCAGCTTGTATTGCACAATTTGGTTCTTCGTTGTGTGAACAATTAGAGAATTGACATTTTCCAATAAAGTTTCGAAACTCTGGATATCCTAATTCTAATTCACTTTGACTCATTTTTTTTAATCTAAAGCTTCTTACTCCTGGTGAATCAATAAGCTCTCCTCCATTTTTTATTTTATATAATTTTGTAAAAGAGGTAGTGTGTCTGCCCAATCTGGTAGCTTCAGATATCTCCCCTTCTTCAATCATTTCCTTTGGTAATAAGCCGTTTATAAGGGATGATTTACCGACTCCAGATTGCCCTACGAATATGCTAACTTCATTATTTAAAAAATTCAGCAAGTCTGGAAAATTATGCTTTTGCTTTGCGCTAAGTTGAATCACTGGATAGCCCAAATTTTTATAGTGAGAAAATTTTTTTTGAAAGATTTTTTTTTCTTCCGTGCCTAATAAATCAGATTTATTTAGACAAATTAAAGATTTTACTCCAATCTTTTCTGCGGATATAAGGTATTGATCTAAAAGATATCCTGTTGGCTTTGGTTCATGCGCTAAAACTATAATAAGTTGCGTTATGTTGGCGGCCATGGGTTTATCTTTCCCATTTTGATCTGGTTTGGATAATATACTTTTTCGATCCAATAAAGCTTCAATAATTCCTTGCCCATCGTCCGTATTTTTCCAAAGAACCCTATCGCCACATACTACATCGCCTAGATTTTTTCTTACGAGGCAGTAAATATTTTCTCTATCATCTGAATTAATTATTATATTTTGCCCATGCTTGACTACCACCTGCCCAATTTCAAGCTTATCTCCATCATCATTTGGAGAATCCAGGTTTGTGAATTTTTTCTTATAGTTAGCTTGCTTTTTAGCAATTCTTTTTTGTTGTTGTTGACTTAGATTTCTTCTTGTCACGATCTTTTATCTTTCAACTTGAGAATTTTTTAAAGCAGTAAATTTTTTATTCATTATGAAACTCCCATATTTTCTTTTTGAATTAAATTAGCCACCCTATCTGTTGCTGAAGGATGGCTATAATAAAATGCCGAGTAAAAGGGGTCTGAAGTGACTGTACTCGCATTATCTTTATACATTTTTATGAGTCCTTCTATTAGCAATTTTGCATTTGTTGTTTCAGCGGCAAAGTTGTCGGCCTCAAACTCATGCTTCCTCGATATTCTTGATTTGAGGGGCGTGAGAAAAATAGTAAAAACGGGAATAATTAAGAAAAAAAGCATAAGTGATATAGCGTCATTTTGATTTTGTATGCCAAAACTTAAGAAAAACCATTTTTGTTCACACAACCAACCTAAGAGGGCTAGGCCAAGAAAAGAAATAAGTGTATTGAGTTTAATCATTTTTGAAATGTGTTTGTGTTTAAAGTGACCAAGCTCATGTGCCAAGACTGCCTCTATCTGATTTTCATTTAAGCCCTCTAGTAGTGTATCAAAAAACACAATACGTTTATTTTTCCCTAGGCCAGTGAAATATGCATTTCCATGAGACGATCTTTTTGAACCATCCATTACATACATGCCATTACTTTTAAAACCACAATTTTTCAAAAGACCCTCTAATCGCCTCTTTAGAGAAACGTCATCGAGCGGTTTAAATTTATTAAATAATGGTGCAATGAATGTAGGAAATGCCCAAGTGATAAAAAATAAAAATGCCATCCAAACTGCCCAAGCCCAAACCCACCAGTAAATACCAGCTTTACTCATTAGTGTAAGCATGACAAAGAGTAGGGGTAATCCTAAAGCTAGAAAAAGTAAAATTTGTAAAAGCTTATCAATAAGGAAACGAGATGGAGTCGTTCGATTAAAGCCAAACTTACTTTCAATACGAAAAGTTGAATATAGTTCCAATGGCAAATCAATAATCATCTCAGCTATTACGACTATAAGTATCAAAACTATTCCTTGAATAATTGGCGTTACTTGAAGATGTAATGTTGACTGATTAGTCCAAGCAAGAAGCCCCCCGAAAGTCCATACTAAAAGTATTATAAAAGATGCAATTATCCTAAATTTTTGAATTTTTAACTTTGCTACTGAATATTCAGCAGCTTTATAATGATCGTTTGTGGAAATTTGATTTTTAAATTGTTCTGGTACTTTATCTTTATTTTTTTTTACATGTCGAATTTGACGATTTGTTAGCCAGATCTGCAGAAATGACCCTAAAATAAGAGATGAAAGAAAAATAAAGGCGAATATAGTCATAATCATATTGTAGCTCGCAATAAGCTTCTGTGCACCTGAAGTAACCTGTTAAGATAGCTTAATTTTGTGGCTTTTATATTGAGGCGGAGATGAATGTGAGTAAGAAAAATCTAATTTGGATTGATTTAGAGATGACCGGTTTAAATACAATGACTGATGAAATTATTGAAATTGCTACCATCGTAACAGATGAAAATCTCAATATTTTAGCTGAGGGCCCTTCGATAGCTATTTATCAGCCAGAGGATATTTTAAAGAATATGGATGAGTGGAACACCAATCAACATGGGAAATCTGGTTTAATTAAAAGAGTTATTGAGAGCAAATACTCGGCTCAAGATGCTGAACTCGAAACATTAGATTTTTTGCAAAAATGGGTTGCTAAAGGCGTCTCTCCTATGTGCGGCAATACAATTTGTCAAGATAGAAGATTTATGGCCAGGCTTATGCCAACCTTGGAAGAGTATTTTCATTATCGAAATCTTGATGTTTCAACAATAAAAGAGTTAGCAAAACGTTGGGCACCAGAGACATTTAAGGGCTTTCAAAAGCATTCTTCTCACCTTGCTCTAAATGATATAAAAGATTCAATTGAGGAATTAAAATATTATCAAGAGAAATTTCTCTCTTATTGAATTTTTAAATTGTGTTGTTTTACTGCCCATTCTATATGTTCTTTTACCATTGATGAACAATCTTTTTTTCTTAACTCCAAAGCATTTATACCATCTTTATTGAGGTCACTATTTCCAAGTGCCACCGCTAGATTACGTTGCCATCTCTCATAGCCAATACGCCGTATTGCAGAGCCTTCGGTATTTTTCATAAATTCATCCTCTGACCAATTAAATAGCTCTAAAAGAGTGGCTTTATCTAAATTATTTCGTGGCGAAAAATCTGATTCATTAGTAGGAGTAGAAAATCGATTCCATGGGCAATATTGTTGACAGTCATCACATCCATAAATCCGATTTCCCATTAGTGGACGAAATTCTTCTGGAATTGAACCCTCAAGCTCTATAGTTAAATAAGAAATACATCGCCTTGCATCAACCTGATATGGCCCGACAATTGCTTTTGTCGGGCAGATATCTAAACAGGTCTGACAGCTTCCACAATGGTCCTTTACAGGTTCGTCTGTGGGTATGGGAAGATTTGTATACAATTCACCAATAAAAAACCATGATCCGGCATCTTTACTCACGAGATTACTATGTTTGCCAATCCATCCAAGTCCAGCCTTTTCTGCCAATGCTTTTTCCATGACAGGCGCAGAGTCCACAAATGCTCGATATCCAAATGGCCCTACATTTTTTTCTATTTTACTTGCAAGTTTTTGCAACTTAGAGCGCAAGACTTTATGATAATCCCGACCGAGCGCATACCTTGAAACAAAGGCAGCTGCAGGGTCGTTTAAAATATTTGATGGGTCAGGCTCATTCGGACGGTAGTTCATTCTTACACTGATTACTCTAATTGTTTCTGGAACCAGTTTTTCTGGACATGTTCTTTTTTTGCCATGCTTTTCCATCCATTGCATTTCTCCATGAAAGCCATTATTAATCCACTGACTCAGATAGTGCTCCGCCTCTTCCAGTTCAGTATCTGCTATGCCAACAGCATCAAAACCCAATTCTATGCCCCAGTCCTTTATACTTGAGCTGAGCGAGTTAAAATTAATATTTAAATTTTCTTTCATGTTTATAATTTTACCAAATGAATAAAAGATTGTTACCAAAAACTCAAGACCTTCCACATGCATTATACCTTGCTGAGCAATTGCGTGACTTTGATCGTCAAATATCTGAAAGATTTGAAATATCTGAGGAGGTAATGATAGATCGAGCTGGAACAGCGGCTTTTAAATTTGCCTATGATCACTGGCCAGAAGTTCATTCATGCCATGTATTTTGCGGAAAAGGAAAAAATGGCGAAGATGGCTTCATTTTTGCCCTTAAAGCCAAACTTGCTGGTTGGAATGTTTCTGTCTCTTTTGTAAGTAGTGAAAACAATAAAGATAGTGATTTTGGCAGTTTTGCAAAAAAATGGTGTGAAAAAAATGATATAAACAATGATCCAAAATTTTTTTCTCGTGACTGTGATCTCATTGTAGATTCAATTTTAGGGATCGGATTAAATCGGCCAATCGATGGAGTATTGAAAGAAGCAGTTCGAGCAATAAATCAGCACCCAGCGCCAGTGCTCTCAATGGATATCCCTACAGGCTTGAACTCGGATACTGGGAAGATGTTAGATGTTGCTGTGAAAGCTAATGCCACAATAACTTTTATTGGCTTAAAGCAAGGCATGTTTACCGCAGACGGCGTCGATTGTTGTGGGGATATTTTTTTTGAATCAATTGACATACCTGCTGTAATTTATGCAAGTCAAATTTTATCGTGCAGGCGCTTATCTTGGAAAAAACAATCGACATCTTTAGTGCCTCGAAAAAAATCTTCCCATAAAGGAAATTTTGGGCATTTATTAATCATCGGTGGCGATCATGGATTTGGAGGCGCAGTAAGATTAGCGGGTGAGGCAGCCTTGAGGTCCGGAGTTGGATTGGTAAGTGTGGCAACAAGGAAAGATAATGTAACGGGATTGCTGGCTAGTCGACCGGAAATAATGACCCACTGTGTGGATGATCCAGAGGATATTGCAGTTATGATTGAAAAGGCCGATGCAGTAGTGATTGGGCCAGGACTAGGTTTGGGTGAATGGGGCAAAAATTTACTTAAGTACACGCTAAAGAAAAAAGAAAAAATAGTCTTTGATGCTGACGCTTTAAAATTATTACCTGACTTATCTTTGGATTATAAAAAAAAATTGAATTCTTTTATTTTTACGCCCCATCCAAAAGAGGCACAGATATTGGGTGGTGGGTCAAGAGAAGAAATATTTTCCAACCGTTTCTCAGCCGCACAAAGGCTGCAAGGGAAATATTCAGGATGCATAGTCCTTAAAGGTGCAGGAACAATTATTGCTAGTGATTCAAAGATACCACTTGCGGTTTGTTCTGATGGAAATCCGGGAATGGCTAGTGGTGGGATGGGCGATGTGTTATCGGGTGTTATAGGAGCTTTTTATGCTCAAAACTACAGTGCGAGAGATGCTGCTGAAATGGGCGTTTGCTTACACTCCGCAGCAGCTGATCTTGCAGCGACTAATGGGGAAAAAGGACTTTTGGCTATGGATTTAATGTCACACCTAAAAGAATTATTAAATAAGACATGATTGAGAAGCATTTGAAGAATGAAGATGAGCAGGTCGATTTTGGAAAAGAATTGGCGAAGTTTGTTAAAACAAAAGTTTTAATTTTTCTTGAGGGAGATCTCGGTGCTGGAAAAACTACGTTAACCAGGGGTTTTTTAAGAAGTTTAGGGCATGTTGGGAATGTAAAAAGTCCTACCTATACCCTAATAGAGCCATACACAGTAAAAAATAAAAATATTTACCATATAGACCTTTACAGGGTGAGCGACATAAATGAATTAGAATTTTTGGGAATAAGAGATATTTTAGCCGAGGAATCAATCGTTATAATTGAATGGCCTGAGATAGCAAAAGATTGGCTACCAAAACCAGATTTACGTATAAAAATAAAAAAAGAAAATAATGGGCGGTCAATTATCCTTAGCTCGACTACAGATGAAGGAAAAAATATTCTCAAACTTGTTGGTAAAAAAGTTTAATATCTCTCATATGTTTTTTTACCATTATCTATACTTTGGATTCAATTTGATTTGGGAAGCTCGTGTGAAATGAGAAAAATTTTAAAAATTATACTTTTGTTGGGTATTTTTTCGCATCAAACTTTCGCTTCCGATATAAATGGCATAAGACTTTGGACTGCCCCAGATCATACGAGAATTGTATTTGATATAAGTAATCCTATTAAATATAAAACGTTTCTTCTTTCTAACCCCGATCGGCTTGTCATAGATTTTAGTAAAGCTTTAATAAATAAAAAAATAGATATAAAGAAATATACCGACAAACACCTAAGCCGCATTAGGTATGGCGCTAGAAATGAAAATGATTTAAGGATTGTGCTCGACTTAAGGATGGCAATAAAACCAAAAACCTTTGTACTAAAGCCAAATGCAAAATATGGCCATAGATTGGTTATTGATTTATATGAAAAAGAAATTGTAAGCATAAAAAAGAAAGAGGTATTAGCCAAGCCAGAAAAGAATAATTTACGTGATGTCATTATTGCAATAGATGCGGGACATGGTGGCGATGATCCAGGTGCAATAGGCCCTGTTAAACGAACAAGAGAAAAAAATATTACATTACAGATCTCAAAAAGACTAAAAGTACTAATTGACGAGCAAGATGGAATGAAAGCTATCCTTACTCGAGAAGGAGACTATTACATAGGTCTGAGAAAACGCATGAAATTGGCAAGAAAAAATAAAGCTGATTTATTTATTTCGATTCACGCAGATGCATTTAAAGATAAACGAGTAAGAGGATCCTCTGTTTATATTCTTTCTAATCGTGGAGCAACAAGTGAAGCAGCACGATGGCTGGCCGCAAAAGAAAATTCATCTGATCTTGTGGGTGGCGTAAGCCTTGAAGATAAAGACAATATGTTGGCGTCGGTACTTTTAGATTTATCGCAATCGGCAACACAAGAGGCAAGCTTGTCAGCTGCTCAAAAAGTTTTCCAAAATTTAAAGAGCGTTGGAAAAGTTCATGGAAAAAGAGTTCAACAAGCTGGATTTATGGTACTTAAGTCACCCGATATACCCTCTCTTCTAGTAGAAACTGGTTTTATAACTAATCCAATTGAGGAAAAAAACCTACGAAATAGTCAGCACCAAAAACGCCTTGCGGAAGCTCTGATGCAAGGAATAAAACTTTATTTTATAAAATTCCCTCCGCCAGGAACAAAATTTTTAAAATATAATTACGAAACAAGTTCAGTGAAATATAAAATTGTTGCAGGCGATACCTTATCCGGAATTGCGAAAAGATATTCAGTATCTTTATCAAAATTGAGACTTATAAATAAAATAACTAATGATAATAAAATAAGAATTGGCCAAACAATTCGAATTCCAAACAGAAAATAATGATTAAAATTTTATGAGCTCTACAAAAAGATATCCTCCCGTTTTATTTTTAATGGGAGCAACGAATACGGGTAAAAGTGAATTTGCGATGAAGCTTTGTGATTATTTGCCTATTGAATTGATAAGTGTTGATTCAGCACTCATATATCGAGGAATGAATATAGGAACCGCAAAGCCAACAAGAGATCAACTAAAAAAGTATCCGCATCGATTAATTGATATATGTGATCCAGCAGATTCGTATTCTGTAAAATATTTCTTAGAAGATGCGCTGTCTGCTATGGATGAAATTTCACGAGCAGGAAAGATACCGTTGCTGGTAGGAGGTACCATGCTCTATTTTCGTGCTCTTGAAAAAGGTTTATCTAAATTGCCCCAAATAAATAGCAAAATTAGAGACATGATAAAAAAAGATTTATTTGAAAAAGGAATTGAATTTCTTTATTCCCAGCTCAAAATGGTAGATCCAAATATTTCAAAGCGCATTCATAAAAACGATACTCAAAGGATTACAAGAGCGCTCGAGGTTTTCCAACAAACTGGGCAACCTTTGAGTGAATTTCAGAAAAAAAGTTTAAAACAAAAAATGCCCTACAGGGCAATCAAGTTTGCTCGAATGCCAGAAAATCGCGAAAGCTTGTATAAAAGTATCGATAGCAGGTTTGAAAAAATGCTCTCGATAGGCTTTGAGGATGAGGTGAAGAGATTAATTGACAGAGGAGATCTCAATGCAGAAATGCCATCGATGAGGGCGGTGGGTTACAGGCAAATGTGGGATTACTTACATGGCGACTGTAGTTATGGCGAAATGGTAAAAAAAGGACAAGCAGCGTCCCGGCAGTTGGCAAAAAGGCAGATGACATGGTTAAGATCTGAGTTAAATACAAATTGGCTTGATAATTTTAATAAAAACTCTATTAGTAAAGTGGAAAAAAAACTCAAAATATAGTCGAAAGCCTTGGACTTCTGCTCATTTCTAATTAGTGCAAAATATTAGATATTAGCTATTATTCAGAATAGCCACTAAGAAAAAAGTAAAAATAATTTTTCTAAGTGATTTTCACTCAAAAATTAGAAGAATAAGGAGCGTATGGTATGTCTAAAGGGCAAAGCCTTCAGGACCCGTTTCTCAACGAGCTGAGAAAAGCAAGGGTACCTGTATCGATATTTTTGGTAAACGGTATAAAGCTCCAAGGCACAGTGGAATCTTTTGATCAATTCGTAGTTTTATTAAAAAATAACGTTAGTCAGATGGTGTATAAACACGCAATATCAACTGTAGTGCCATCAAAGAATGTATCGCTTCCTGATGAATCCTTTGAAGAATTAGAATTTGATGAAGTAAGCGATTACCAGTAATCTAGGCAGACTTGTTAAACTTTTTTTATTGTGAGGCGGAGTAAATATCTCCTTTAGGCTATGTTTGAGAGACCGAAATCTGGTGATAAAGTTATTCTCGTTCATATTTCGAAAAGCGGGCCTCCTCAAAAGGAAGAACTGAATGAGTTCAGAGAGCTAGCTTCGTCTGCCGGAGCAAATGTTCTTACCATGATTACAGGTTCAAGAAGCGTCCCTGATAAGAGATTTTTTGTTGGCTCAGGAAAAGCTGATGAGATAAAGCTATATGTCAGAATGCAATATGCGGATATCGTGATTTTTGACCATGAATTGAGCGCTAGTCAGGAACGCAATTTAGAGGAGTATTTTGAATGTCGTGTTCTCGATAGAACCGGGCTAATTCTCGATATTTTTGCGCAAAGAGCGAGATCCCATGAGGGTAAATTGCAAGTTGAATTGGCGCAACTCAGGCATATATCGACAAGATTGGTGAGGGGATGGACCCATTTGGAGCGGCAAAAGGGCGGTATTGGTCTACGAGGACCTGGAGAAACTCAGTTAGAGACGGACAGAAGGCTGCTTAACATCAGAATTGACAGATTGAAGCGGAAATTAATCAAAGTCGATAGTCAGAGAGAACAGAGCCGTAGAGCTAGACAAAAAACGGAGACACCGACTGTATCTTTGGTCGGTTATACAAATACCGGAAAGTCCACCTTGTTTAACGCACTAACAGATGCACAGGTTCTAGCTAAAGATCAGCTATTTGCCACATTAGATCCTACTCTGAGAAGAGTCGAGCTTCCAAATGGAAATAGATTAGTATTGGCGGATACCGTTGGTTTTGTTTCAAAGTTACCCCATGATTTAGTGGCCGCTTTTAAAAGCACCTTGCAAGAAACTATAGAATCTGATTTGCTTTTGCATGTTGTCGATGTTGCGAATGCAACACGAGATGAAAATATCAGAGAGGTGGATAGTGTTTTGAGTCAGATTGGAGCCGCTGATATTCCAAAATTAGTCGTATATAATAAGATAGACCTTCTCGCGAAAACAGAACCAAGAGTCGATCTGGATAAAAATGGTAAACCATCTGCGGTGTGGATTTCCGCAACAAAGGCAGTTGGCATGGATGTCTTATTAGGAGCTCTAGAGTCGATTTTTGAGGGCAAAAAAATATGTTGCTCAGCCTCATTAGAACCGGCAGATGGTCGATTGCACGCGCTTTTATTTGAAAAAGGTAAAGTGCTTAATGAATCCATCACTGATCGTGGGGGATGGGAACTAAAGGTAGAGCTTTACAGTCAAGAATATGAAAAATTGCGTAAAACAGAGCCAAAATTGGGTAATCAGTGGAAACCTTTGGTTGAAAACAGCGGATAATGACTTAATCAATGGTGGACAAAAAATAGTCGAATAGTACCACCAAGTATTGGTAAACTATTTAAAAGTTATTTAAACATCAAAATATTGGAGAAAAGAGTATGGCTTGGAATGAGCCGGGAAACGGTGATCGAGACCCATGGAAAAATAAAGGCGGTGATCAGGGTCCACCCGATCTGGATGAAGTTGTAAAAAAACTTCAGGCAAAAATGGGAGGACTATTTGGAGGTCGTGGGGGAAACGGGAGTGGAGGAACCTCTCCTTCAGGCAACTCATCTTTAATTATAACCGTGCTTGTTTTGGTAGTTCTCGTTGCTGCGGGATACAACAGCTTTTACACGATTCAACCTGCAGAGCGAGGAGTGATACAAAGATTTGGCGCATACCATTCAGTGCAAGGGCCGGGCCCACACCTGAAATTGCCAGTAATCGACACAGTAGAGGTAGTCAACGTTGACCAGATAAACAAATTTATCCACAGAGCACAGATGTTGACCAAAGATGAAAATATTGTCGACGTCACAGTTGAGGTTCAGTTTAGGATCCTAGATGCGGCTGATTTCTTATTCCAAGACTCAAACCCTGGAAATACTATCAATGGAGCCATGGAGTCAGCTTTGAGAGAAGTTATTGGTAAATCCAGACTTGATGAGATTATTACCGAAAATCGAGGAGGAATTGCTTTGGCTGTCCAAAAGGGCACCCAAGATCTATTGGAGCTTTACAGAACCGGTTTAATAGTCACAAACATAAACATTCAAGATGCGAAGGCACCTGAACCAGTACAGGATGCTTTTGACGATGCAATAAAAGCTCGAGAAGACAAAGAGCGACTGCAAAATCAGGCAGAAGCATATGCAAATGATGTTGTACCAAGGGCTCGTGGAGCCGGAGCTAGATTGATAGAAGACGCGAAAGCTTACAAAGCAAAAGTAGTTGCGGAGGCTGATGGTGAGTCTCAAAGATTCCTAGCATTGCTAAAAGAATACGAAAAAGCTCCAAAAGTAACTCGAGAACGGTTATATCTCGAAACAATGCAAGAGGTACTTATGAGAACTGATAAAGTTATGTTAGACGTAAAGGAGGGTGGAAATAACCTGACATACTTGCCCCTGGACCGGATGATGCGCCAATCCATGCCTGGAACTGGAATCAGGAAATCAGAAAATGAGCAAAAACCAAATACCGATAGTCAGCAACGTACAATTCCGGATAGGAGGAATTTACGCGATAGTTTAGTTAGAGACAGGAGTGGTCGATAATGAATTCGTTTAAGTTAATTATCGTTTTTGGTTTAGTGGGACTTATCGCATTGATAGGAAATGCTTCATTATTTTTAGTAAAGGAAAGTGAAGTTGCCATTCTGTTAAGACTTGGAGAAATAGTTGATTCAGATTACAAGCCCGGTCTTCACTTTAAAGCGCCAATTATCCAAGATGCAGTGGTGTTTGATAAACGAATTCAAACCTTAGACGCACCAAAAGAGAGTTTTTTGACTGGTGAAAAGAAGTTTGTTGTTGTCGATTCTTATGCAAAGTGGCGCATTACTGACGTTGCTCAATATTTTCGTTCCACGCGAGGTAGTCCAGCAGAAACATCGAGACTATTATCAGCAAGAATAAATGCAGCATTGCGTGATGAGTTCGGAAAAAGAACAATCCAAGAAGTGGTATCTGGTGAAAGAGGTCAAATCATGGATAAATTGGCCAAAGATGCCAATAATTCAGCAGCAGATTTGGGGGTTGAGATAGTTGACGTCCGAATAAAGCAAATTGATTTCGAGGATAAAATAAGCGAAAACATTTACGAACGTATGCGAACAGAGCGACAACGAGTAGCGGCGGAGTTAAGAGCCCAGGGAGCTGAGGCGGCAGAGAGAATACAAGCGGATGCTGATCGTCAAAGAACTGAAATACTCGCTAATGCTTATCGCGATGCAGAACTTTTGAAAGGTGAGGGTGATGCTAGGGCAGCTGAAAAATACGCAAGTGCTTTCGAAAAAAATGGAGAATTCTATGCTTTCTGGCGTAGCTTAACTGCCTATAGGGAGGTATTCAGGGACGGCGGTAGTATGATGGTACTTGACCCAGAGTCAGAGTTTTTTAGATATTTTGATGCTGGAAAATCCAAATAACTTTACTGAGGGGTAATTTGGCAGCTAAATCATTTTGACCGATGGACAGATAAAGCACAATTTGCGAAGATCCTTCTTAATGGCAGCCTTATCAAAGGTTCCATTAAAAGGATCGGTGTGAAGCCGGGGTAACCCCGGCTTTTTTATGGAACTTTTTTTGAGAGTGGGTGCATGTGGCAGGACTTTTTGACAGCTGTTGCGCTGGTTTTTGTCATTGAAGGAATCTTCCCTTTTTTAAATCCTATGGGATTTAAAAATATGATGCGGTCTGTCTCAGATATAGATAAAAAAAATATTAGAATATGGGGCCTAGTAGCGATGGCAACGGGAATAGTAATGCTTTATCTTGTTAGGTAAACTGATTTGTAAAAGAAAAGATTCTAGAAATATGCAAAGTAAAAGTTGGTTATTGCCGGAAGGAATAGATGAATTGTTGCCTGATGAGGCAGCGGCTCTGGAGCAGTTGCGCCGCAACCTATTAGATTCATATGTTTCGTGGGGTTATCAACTAGTGATGCCACCATTCATTGAATATTTAGATTCATTGCTTACCGGAACTGGAAAAGACCTAAAAAAGCAAACCTTCCAGCTCATTGATCAATTAAACGGAGAGCAGCTTGGAATAAGAGCTGATATAACACCTCAAGTGGCTCGCATTGATTCACATCAATTAAGATCAAAAGCTCCCACAAGATTATGTTATGTCGGCAGCGTGCTAAGAACACGTTTAGATGGTTTTTCCTCATCAAGAAGCCCGCTGCAAATTGGAGCAGAGTTATATGGCCATAATGGTCTTGATTCAGATGCTGAGATATTAAATATCATGGCAGAAACTCTTAATATTGCCGGTATAGAGAATTATTTTTTAGATATTGGTCATGTTGGTATTCTAAGGTCTCTAGCAAAACAGGCAAAGTTAAATAGTAATCAAGAATCTGTGATGTTTGATGCTTTGCAAAGAAAAGCCAAAGTTGAGCTCAGTGAGTTAACTAGAGAATTTGGATTATCAAAAGATTCCTCCGAAATGTTTACCCACTTAGCTGACCTTAATGGTGGGATTGAGACACTTGATCGGGCAAAAAAATTACTCAATAAAGCTCCAAGAAATGTTATGGAGGATATTGACTATTTAAAAAACCTTACAAAAATTTTGCAGCAAAGAATGCCAGAAGTTCCATTACACTTTGATTTAGCTGAATTGAGAGCATATCGTTTTCACACAGGCGTAGTTTTTGCTGCGTTTTTTCAGGGACAGGGAAATGAAATAGCTCGTGGTGGTCGATATGACGATATTGGTGAAAAGTTTGGTAGAGCTCGACCAGCAACAGGCTTTAGTTCAGACCTAAAGGCTCTTCTAAAACATGGATCAAAAAATTTTAATGAATTAGGGCCTAAAATACTTGCACCCTCTGAGATAGATTCAGATTTAGAGTCAATCATTAAATCGATGCGGGAAAAAGGATCGATTATTATATATGAGCTGGAAGGGCAATCGATCGATGCAGAGGAAATGGGCATTTCAAAAAAATTTAGTAAAACAAAAAATGGTTGGGAAATCGTGCCTTTTTAAACAAAACTAAAGGAAATGTAATGGGTAAAAATGTCGTTGTTATAGGAACTCAGTGGGGAGATGAAGGGAAAGGTAAAGTTGTAGACCTTCTTACTGATAAAGCGAATGCAGTTGTAAGGTTCCAAGGTGGACATAATGCAGGTCATACGTTAGTAATCGATGGTAAAAAAACAGTCCTGCACCTAATTCCATCTGGGGTATTAAGAGACAATATTCAATGTTTAATTGGAAATGGTGTAGTTGTTTCGCCCTCAGCGCTACTTGAAGAAATAGAGATGTTGAATCAAAACAATATAGATGCAAGATCAAAAGTAGGAATCAGTGAGTCTTGTCCGGTAATATTTCCTTATCATGTAGCTTTGGATAATGCTAGAGAGGTAGCAAGAGGAAAAAAAGCAATTGGAACTACAGGAAGAGGAATTGGGCCATGCTATGAAGACAAAGTATCAAGACGAGGAATTAGACTGGGAGAGATGCTAAATGAAAAAATATTTGAAAATCGTTTGAAAGAAGTCATGGAGTATCATAATTTTTCATTGAAGCATTACTTTAAATACGAAATTGTCGATTATAATAAGGTTTACGATGAAGCATTAATTCAAATAGAAAAAATAAAGCCACTTGTGATGGATGTCACTGGGCAATTACAAGACCATCGTAAGAATGATAAAAATATAATGTTTGAAGGGGCCCAAGGTGCATTGTTAGATATTGACCATGGTACTTACCCTTATGTCACCTCCTCTACTACTACCGCAGGTGGCTCGGCGTCAGGCTCTGGTATTGGACCATGCGATATTGATTACGTACTTGGTATAGTGAAAGCCTATACTACTCGAGTTGGTGCTGGCCCTTTCCCTACTGAGCTAATCTATAATCTTGAAAATGATGAAGGTGATCAATTAGGGAAGCACCTTGGATTAAAAGGCCAGGAATTTGGTGCCACCACTGGACGTCAACGAAGATGTGGCTGGTTAGATATTGTCTCTCTAAAAAGATCTCTTGCTATTAATAGTGTGACAGGAATATGTATAACAAAATTGGATGTTTTAGATGAAATGGAGACAGTGAAAATATGCGTTGCTTATGAAATAGATGGAGATCACATTTACACCCCCCCAGTGGGCGCTGATCTATTTTCAAAATGTAATCCAATATACATAGAGATGGCTGGCTGGGAGAAACCGACTGTTGGAGCTAAAAGCTTTTCCGATTTGCCAGCCAATGCCCAATTGTACTTAAAGAAGATTGAAGAGCTTTGTGAAACTCCAATAGATATTATATCTACCGGTCCAGATAGATTAGAAACAATGATATTAAAGCATCCCTTTGACTGAAAAATTTTCAAAAGAATATGCTCGTTCCTGAACTTTTATCACCTGCAGGCACACTGAGAAATATGCGTTATGCATTTGCTTATGGTGCAGATGCTGTTTATGCAGGCCTTCCACGATATAGTCTTCGAGTAAGAAATAATGATTTTCTAGAGGAAAATTTAAAAACAGGTATAAGGGAGGCGCATTCAAAAGGAAAGAAATTTTTTGTTGCCGTCAATATTATGCCTCATGGTTCTAAGTTAAAAACATTTATTGATGACATGGCTCCAATAATTAAGATGAACCCGGATGCACTTATAATGGCTGACCCTGGCTTGATCATGCTAGTAAGAGAGAAATGGCCTGAAATGACGATTCATTTGTCGGTACAAGCAAATGTTGTCAATTCAGCGGGAGTGCAGTTTTGGCAAAAAGCTGGCGTGAGTCGAGTAATTTTATCTCGAGAATTATCAATCAATGAGATTTCCGAGATAAGAAATTGTTGCCCAGATATGGAGCTAGAAGTTTTTGTTCATGGCGCCTTATGTATCGCTTATTCAGGGCGTTGTTTGCTTTCTGGTTATTTTAATCACAGAGATGCAAATCAAGGATCCTGCACTAATTCTTGTAGATGGGATTACAAGATAGCAAAACAAGATTTTCAAGATTTTAATAATCTTCAAATACCAGAGATAGCACTCACTGATATAAAGCGACATAAAAGAGCTGATGATATTTACTATTTAGAGGACAAAGAAAGGCCAGGAGATTTTATGCCCATTTATGAAGATCAACATGGTACCTATATCATGAATTCAAAAGATCTCCGTGCAGTTGAACATATACAACGGTTGGTAAAAATTGGAATTGATTGTTTCAAAATAGAGGGCAGAACAAAGTCTCATTATTACACTTCGAGAACTGCTCAGGTTTATAAGCGCGCAATAGATGATGCTGTGAAAGGAAGAGACTTTAACCCAGATTTATTAATCGATTTAGATAATTTAGCAAACCGTGGGTATACAGATGGTTTTTATCAGCGCCACGAAACACACGAATTACAGACATACAGGCAGAGATCATCTGATCAAGTAAAATCACAATTCGTGGCAGAGGTAAAATCAATCGACTCTGTGAATGGGGCGGCAGAATTACTCGCTAAAAATAAATTTCGGGTTGGAGATAAAATGGAGTTGATTACGCCAAATGGGAATCAAAAATTTGTTCTGAAGAATTTGTCAGATAAAAATAATACTCCAATTGATGAGGCGCCTGGCGGGGGTTGGGTTGTAAAAACCAAGCTACCATTGCAAGCTGACAATAGAAGTTTTTTGACTCGTTTTTATAAACAATAAATAAGTCTTGTTATGAAAAAAGTTTTTAAAATATAAGCAAATGATAATATATAATTTAATCTCAAAGGACTGCTTTTTTGATTTTTATTAAATTATCTGTAGAAAAATTTACCATTTAACCGAAATAACTGACCCAGATTCTTAAAAATTGTAGATTAAAGCACACAACTATACACAGTCGAGAGACTTGAAAAAGTTTCTTGATTGAGTTGCCGCTTTTAGCGAATGCCGCATATAATAAATAGCCCATAAATATCTGATTTTGATATTAAAATTTTGAATTGTAAAAAAAATTACCAATTTAATCGGGGTTTTGTCCCCACCGACTATTTGGGCTTGATTATTGGGGTTATACACAAAGTTTTCCACAGTTTTTGTGGAAAAAAACATTGCTCATATAATCAAAGGATTGCGATATTCCTTAAGTTGGTGCAATGTCCGAATATTAAGTTTATAAAGGCTATTAACATCTGTGACCGTCTATGCTCCAAAAATATTATCTTCTGATGTTAAATTGATCGAACGATTTGTTGATTTAATATGGATGGAAAGAGGTTTGTCTCAAAATACTCTTGTATCTTATCAATCAGATTTATTTAAAATAGCAGAATGGCTCAATAGCAAAAAATTATCACTTCACGATGCTCAGAGATACGATTTGTTGGAGTATTTAGCCGGCCTTGTAGATGAGGGGGTAAAGCCTCGTACAAGCGCGAGAAGATTATCTAGTTTAAGGCAATTCTACAATTTAGCTGTCAGAGAGAGTTGGATAAAAATTAATCCAACTGCATTGATCGATTCTCCAAAATTAGGAAGAGGGCTACCTAAAACACTAAGCGAAAAAGATGTTGAGGACCTTTTAGATGCTCCCGACCTAAACAGAGCTGAGGGGATAAGAGATCGCACAATGCTGGAATTACTTTACGCAACTGGCCTTAGAGTAACCGAATTGGTAGGACTGACCAGCGATCAAATTCAGTTTAATCAGGGTCTTGTAAGGGTGACCGGTAAGGGCGGAGTAGAAAGACTGATACCACTGGGAGATGAAGCTATTGAATGGGTGCAACGATTTGTAGATGGCGCAAGAAAGGATCTTTTAAAAAACAATCAATGTGATTTCCTCTTCCCTACAAGAAGAGGTGATGGGATGACCCGCCAAGCTTTTTGGTATCGAATAAAAAAATATGCTAAAAATAGTCAAATAGATGGATTTTTATCTCCTCATACTTTGAGGCATGCCTTTGCAACTCATTTAATGAATAACGGCGCTGATCTCAGAGTAGTACAGCTTTTATTGGGTCATAGCTCTTTATCGACAACACAGATATACACACATGTTGCGAAAGAGCGCTTAAAGACATTACATCAAGAGCACCATCCAAGAGGATAGTTTTATTTATTACTATGAAAAAGTTCCTTTTCATCTTTTGTGTTTTATTTTTTGGATCCGTATATTCAAGTGAATCATTGGATCAAAATAAAGAAAATATCCGACAATCATTAGAGAAGTTTCTGCCAGATTTAGTTCCCGATAGCATTAAATCAGCAGGTGTTGGAAATCTATTTGAAGTTTCCTTCGGAACGCGTGTTTTTTACATTTCAGCCGATGGTAAATATTTATTTCAGGGGCAAGTTATAGATTTAAAAAATCGTATTCAACTGACCGAAAAGAGGGAGCAGGAACTCAAGAAAGAATTATTATCAAAATTAGATGAAAAAAGCGCGATAATTTTTCAAAATGATAATTTTGAATATACTATTACCGTTTTCACTGATACAGATTGTGGCTTTTGTAGGAAACTACATAGAGAAATTAGGAATTATCTCAACAAAGGTATTAAAGTTAGGTATTTAGCATATCCTCGATCTGGTCTGAAAAGCCAGACGGCTTTGGACATGGTTTCGGTCTGGTGTTCTAAAGATCGAAATAAAGCATTGGGTGTTGTCAAAAGTGGAGGAGAAATTGACCCTTCAAGCTGTATCAATCCAATAGCCACCCATTACAAATTGGGACAAGATTTTGCTATCAGAGGAACCCCTGCGATTGTTTTGGATAATGGAAAAGTAATCTCCGGATATGTGCCACCGGACGATCTTATAAAGATTTTAAAAGACCAAAATTTCTAAAAATATTTTTCTACTGATAATCGAAATGCTTTTCGACATCTTCATGAATTTCCCACACGCATTTTAAGTCCTTCGGAAAAGTAATAAGATCACCTCTTTGAAATTCTTGAGGTTCCCCCCCTTCAGGTGTAACTGTAAACTTTCCTCTCACTATGTAGCATGTTTCTTGTTTTGCATATTTCCATTCAAATTTGCTTTTTTCTTTTTTCCAAATAGGCCAATCGTAAACGCCTAAGACTTCGAGCTTCATTGGAGAGGCTTTTTGCTCCACTAAAATTTCATTTGACATAATTTTTCCAAAAAATTTATTGATAGTTGTTATGAAGTAATTAAAATTTCCTAATTTTCTAGGTTATTTTATACATGAAAAGTAATTTTTGTCTAAAAACCATAAGTGTGGTAAAGAGTAATAATGGAAATCGACGATCATGAATTCAAACTAGAAAAACTTATCTCTAAACTTACAAAAGTAAATCAGAAAATCACCTGTGCTGAATCTTGCACAGGTGGATTGGTTTGTAAAATTTTGACTGATATCGGTGGTAGCAGTGCTTGGTTTGACCGAGGATTTATAGTTTATAGCAATCAATCAAAAGTTGATTTATTGGGCGTTGATTTATCAATAATTGAGTCCTTTGGCGCTGTGAGCGAGGAAACAGCACTAGCTATGGCTAAAGGCGCCTTAAAAAATAGTGAAGCCTCTCTGAGCGTTGCCATAACTGGCATTGCGGGTCCTGGGGGTGGGACAATTGAAAAGCCATTGGGAACAGTGTGTATAGCGTGGGTCTCATCAACATTCTCCCATACAACCAGAGAGCATTTTCAAGGAAACAGAGATTCAATAAGAGTAGCTTCTGCAAGAGCTGCATTGTTGGGCCTATATGGTCGACTTTAGTGGTAATTTCTTCAAATATCTGTTTTTAATATAAAAAAAAAGACTGGAAAACAAAAAGAGAACCAATTACAATCTCTATACTTTAAAGAAAATTGAAAAATTTGGGGGTAGTAAGATGGATGACAATAGAAAGAAAGCTTTGGTTGCGGCACTGGGGCAAATTGAAAAGCAATTTGGAAAGGGCTCCGTGATGCGCATGGGTGATTCAAATGCTATTCGAAATATCGAGGCAATTTCTACTGGTTCCCTCAGCCTTGATATCGCCTTAGGGATAGGTGGAATTCCTAAAGGAAGAGTTGTTGAGATCTATGGTCCTGAAGCATCAGGTAAGACAACAATGACTCTACACTGTGTGGCTGAATCACAAAAAACCGGCGGCACTTGCGCATTTGTAGATGCAGAACATGCATTAGATCCAGTATATGCTGAGAAATTAGGCGTTGATATGGACGAGCTCTTAGTTTCACAGCCAGACACTGGAGAACAGGCATTGGAAATCACAGATATGCTTGTTCGATCTGGAGCGGTTGATCTCATTGTAGTTGACTCAGTCGCAGCTCTTACCCCAAAAGCTGAAATAGAAGGGGAAATGGGTGATACACATGTCGGATTACAGGCTAGGCTTATGTCTCAGGCTCTTAGAAAGCTTACGGCAAACATAAAGAGATCAAATTGCATCGTAATTTTTATAAATCAAATTCGCATGAAAATCGGTGTAATGTTTGGTTCTCCTGAGACAACTACGGGCGGTAACGCTTTAAAATTTTATTCATCGGTTCGTTTAGACATTCGAAGAATCGGTGCAATAAAGCGTGGTGATGAGGTTGTTGGGAACGAAACTAAAGTTAAGGTAGTGAAAAACAAAGTTTCGCCACCATTTAAGCAAGCTAATTTTGAAATTCTATATGGCGAAGGCGTTTCAAGAGAGGGAGAAATTATTGAATTAGGTGTTGCGCTTGGATTGATTGAAAAATCAGGTGCTTGGTATAGCTGTCAAGGTGAAAGAATTGGTCAAGGTAAAGAAAACGTCCGAAAGTATTTGAAAGAAAATATAGAGTTAACTCAAAATATTGAGGCTCAAATTAGAGATTCATTGCTTCCAAAGGTAGAGATTGATGAAAAAGATCCGAAGGAAGAAGATGCTTAATTCCAGATATGGCTGATAAGAATTTAATAGAACTGAAAGCCTTAAGGATTTTAGCAATTCGCGAACATAGTGTTAAAGAATTAAGAAAAAAATTATTCTCTAAATTTTCTGACTCAAAAAGCATAGAAGAGGTTTTGATTGATTTTCAGAGTAAGAATTATTTATCGGATAAGCGTTTTGCAAAGATGTACATAGATATGCGGTCAAAAAAAGGCTTTGGCCCCCTACGAATTCGATCCGAATTAGCTGATCGAGGCATAGATAGGGATATTGTAGAACCTGAACTTAAAAGACTTAGTGAAGACTGGCCATCTCTCTTAAAAAAGACTGCGTCGTCGCGTTTTGGATGTACCCGCGAAAATGATACTGAGAATATGTCAAAAATGGTCCGTTTTCTTAATTATAGGGGCTTCCCTGAATCTCTTATTCGTCGTTATTTGCTTGATTAAAACGATCGATTTTGGGTTGAAAATGTCTGTAGATTTGAAAAAATCCGCCACTTTAGCTGTAAATTTGAAATTATCTTAAAGAACTCTCTCTCTTGAGGGTGACATTCAGAGCGAACGGCCCTAACATCTGCATTACTTTGGTTATTTTTTGACAGATCATGAAAACTAGTGCCGAAATACGCTCCTCATTTTTGGATTTTTTTGCAAAAAAAAATCACCAAATTATCGAATCGCAAGGATTAGTGCCGGTCAATGATCCAAGCTTGTTATTTACTAATGCAGGTATGGTTCAATTTAAAGATGTGTTTCTTGGAAAAGAGGCGCGAGATTATAAGCGCGCTGCATCATCACAAAAATGCTTGAGGGCCGGTGGAAAACATAATGATCTAGATAATGTTGGTTATACATCTCGCCATCATACGTTTTTTGAGATGCTTGGGAACTTTAGCTTTGGTGATTATTTCAAAAAAGAGGCTATTCATTATGCTTGGGAATTTTTGACAATATCTCTTGAGCTACCTAAAGAAAAATTATGGATTACAGTTTATAAAGATGATAAGGAAGCAGCTGATATTTGGTTAAAAGAAATCGGAATAAACCCAAGTAGATTTATTAGAATTGGTGATAAAGGAGATGCTCACGATAGCGACAATTTCTGGTCTATGGGAAATACAGGCCCTTGTGGGCCATGTTCAGAAATATTTTACGATCATGGCGAAGGTGTTGATGGTGGACCTCCTGGCTCCAAAAATGAGGATGGCGATCGATTTGTTGAAATATGGAATCTGGTTTTTATGCAATATGATCGAGATGAGAAAGGAATATTGACACCACTACCTTCTCCGTCGGTTGACACTGGCATGGGTCTTGAGCGTCTCGCCGCTGTTTTACAAAATGTCCAATCGAATTATGAAACAGATATCTTTCAACTCCTGATAAAAGCCACAGCCAATTATTGCAATATCACTGATTTACAGAATAAGTCTTTGAGAGTAATTGCGGATCATATTCGCTCTTGTTCATTCTTAATCATTGATGGAGTTTTACCTGGAAATGAAGGAAGAGAGTATGTACTAAGAAGAATTATAAGGAGAGCTATCAGACATGGGTATCAACTAGGGCAGGGCGATTTATTTTTTTATTTATTAGTCGATGACCTTATATCAGCAATGGGCAAAGATTACCCGCAATTAATTGAGAAGAAGGACCACATCAAAAATGTTTTAAAGTCCGAAGAGGAGAGATTTGCGGAGACTATCGATCAGGGAATGCAAATTCTTGAAGAAGATATAAAAAGTTTAAATGGGAAAATTATTTCAGGCATTACTGCTTTTCGTTTGTATGATACCTACGGCTTTCCTTTAGATCTCACCAAGGATATTGCAAGAGAGTATGATTTAACAGTTGACTCCAAAGGCTTTCAAACTGAGATGGATAAGCAACGCCAGAGGGGTCGGTCAAGTAGCAACTTTGTATCAAAACAAGTAACAAAAATAAAAATCAAAGGTAAAACTAATTTTACAGGCTACTCTAATACAGCTGATAGCGCTAAAATTATTGGTTTATTTAAAAATGGAGAAACTCAAAAAAGACTTATTGCAGGAGATGAGGGATTAATTGTTTTGAATCAAACACCATTCTACGCAGAGTCTGGCGGTCAGGTTGGCGATCAAGGAAATATATTTTTTAAAAATACGAATTTTCAAGTAATGGACACTGTAAAACAGGACCAATATATTTTTGGCCATATCGGAAAAGTGATAGAGGGCCAATTAAGTTTGGACGATGACATTAATGCTGAAGTCAATCGGGAGCGTAGGTTAAAAATACAACTAAATCATTCTGCGACACACTTGTTACATTCCTCATTACGCCAGCTACTTGGAAATCATGTGCAGCAAAAAGGCTCATTAGTTGATGATAATAGAATAAGGTTCGATTTTTCGCATCATGAGCCAGTTTCGAGGGAAATGGTTATTCATATCGAAGCTCTTGTAAACGAACATATTCGCAGAAACCATGACGTCACTACTCAGTTAATGTCATATGACGATGCACAAAAATCAGGAGCTTTAGCTCTTTTCGGAGAAAAATATGAGAATCAGGTAAGAGTTCTTTCTATGAGTGACTTCTCTGTCGAATTATGTGGAGGCACTCATGTAAGTGCCACTGGAGATATTGGATTATTTAAAATTGTACAGGAAACAGGGATTTCTTCAGGTATTCGTAGAATAGAGGCCCTTACAGGCGCAAAAGCTTTAGATTTTATCGAGAATACAGAAAATAAATTGCTTCATATTACAAGCTTAGTAAATTCAAATAGCAATGAGGTAGAAAATAAAATAGAAAAACTTATTGAACAGAATAAAGATTTAGAAAAAGAAATTTCTTTATTAAAAAATTCTCTGACCACTTCTCTTAGCTCTGATTTGAGTTTAGAGGCAATCGAAGTTGGAGGAATAAAAGTCCTTGCAAAGGCAATTGAAAATATCGCTCCTAATTCTCTGAGAAATATGATTGATGATTTAAAAAATAAATTAAAAAGTGGCGTTATTTTAATCATTTCTGTGAATGGGCAAAAAGTTAATCTAGCTGCAGGTATAACCAAAGATTTGACAGATAACTTAAAAGCGGGAGATTTGATTAGGATCGCAGCAGAGAAGGTTGGCGGAAAGGGCGGTGGTCGTTCAGATTTAGCACAAGCTGGTGGATCTGATCCATCCGGCGTAAATGATGCTTTAGAGCTTGTTGCTCCCTGGGTCTTAGAAAAAATAAAAAATTAGGTTGTTTTCTATTTACACTTTAATTTTTTCATATTATCAGGTGTAATAAATACTCAGTTAGATAAAGTTTAGGGAAATTCTTTTTTTTATGGCACTTATTGTCCAAAAGTATGGTGGTACGTCTGTCGGTAATCTTGAGCGCATAAATGATGTAGCAAGAAAGATAAAAAAACAATGCGTCGATGGAAATAAAATCGTTGTGGTTGTTTCTGCAATGTCAGGAGAGACCAATAGGCTAATATCACTCGCTAATCAAATAAATTCAAATCCAGATGCAAGAGAACTTGATGTTCTCATAACAACCGGAGAACAGGTAACCATTGCTTTGCTATCATTAGCACTGCAGAATATTGGGTGTGATGCACGATCTTACACAGGTAGCCAAGTTAAGATCCAAACAGATAATGCGCATGGAAAAGCCCGAATTGTTGACATCGACCATTCAAAGGTAAATTCAGATTTAGAAAAGGGACGCGTAGTTGTAATAGCTGGTTTCCAAGGGGTAGACAAACTAGGGAACATAACAACTCTTGGCAGAGGTGGATCTGATACAACAGCAGTTGCAATGGCAGCAGCATTGAAAGCCGATGAATGTCAAATATTTACGGATGTAGATGGAGTATATACCACTGATCCTCGAATCGAACCAAAGGCTCGTAAATTAAACAGAATCACATTTGAAGAAATGCTAGAAATGGCTAGCTTGGGCTCAAAGGTATTGCAAATTAGGTCGGTAGAGTTTGCAGGTAAATATAATGTGCCCTTACGTGTACTCTCTAGTTTTGATGAAAATAGTAAGGGAACTCTTATCTCCCTTGAGGAGGATAATTTGGAAGCAGCAGAAATTTCGGGAATTGCCTTAAATCGTGACGAGGCAAAATTAACAATCAGAGGCGTGCCTGATAAACCCGGTATTGCATACAATATACTTGGTCCAATAGGCGATGCAAATATAGAAGTGGATATGATTGTTCAGAATATTGCACAAGATGGAACAACTGATTTTACCTTTACTGTAAATCGAGAGGATTTCCAAAAAGCAAAAAAGATTTTAGAGGAAACATCGAAATCCTTAGGAGCAAGAGAAGTAGAGGGAGATACAAAAATAGTAAAATTATCATTAGTCGGAGTGGGAATGAGATCTCATGCAGGGATAGCAAGTAAAATGTTTAAGTGCCTATCAAGCGAGGGTATTAATATACAGATGATCTCTACATCTGAAATAAAAATTTCAGTTATGATAGAAGAGAGATATTTAGAGCTTGGTGTAAGATCTTTACATGATACTTTTGAGCTAGATAAAGATTGATATAATTTAGATCTATGAATACAACAAAATCGACTTATTTACTGAGGCAGAAAATATATTTAGAGACATAATATGTATCTTTATTCAGATTAAAAGCTCACGGATACAGAAGGACCGTAGAGCGAATAGCAACATAGGAGAGTATAATGCTTATTTTAACGAGGCGGGTTGGTGAGAGTTTAATGATTGGTGATGATGTAACCGTGACTGTACTTGGGGTTAAGGGCAATCAGGTAAGAATTGGTGTAAATGCGCCAAAAGATGTATCAGTTCATCGCGAAGAAATTTACGAAAGAATAAAAAATGAACAGGCAGGGAGCGAATAAAGCTCACATAAAAAAAAACTTAAAATGCTCGTTTCAGATTTTTTTTAAAAATATTAGTTTGCCAAGGCCAATCTGTCATAGTTAAATCTGAGTTTATTTTTTATTTTATTGCCTTAATATTTTCTTATGTGCGCCAAATAATATTGGAGAGTTGGCCGAGTGGCTGAAGGCGCTCCCCTGCTAAGGGAGTATGGGGTTTATAGCTCCATCGAGGGTTCGAATCCCTCACTCTCCGCCAAAATTTTCTTGGTTGTTGAAATTATTGA
>MDTD01010445.1_pt1 | contig 41483 bp, 44 predicted proteins | sample 811221 | NCBI WGS metagenome assembly MDTD01 (sample SAMN05326646, study PRJNA326480) | marine metagenome | isolation source: seawater | place: Pacific Ocean: South West | collected 2011
AGAAAAAACAATGAAGTAGTAGTTGCTGGTGATGGACAAGTAAGTATGGGAAATACTGTTGTTAAAAGCACTGCATCTAAAGTAAGAAAAATTGAAAAAAGAGATGTTGTTGCTGGTTTTGCAGGATCAACAGCAGATGCATTAACTCTTTTTGAGAGACTAGAAGCAAAATTAGAAAAGCATGCAGGAAATTTATCCAGAGCTGCTGTTGAATTAGCTAAAGATTGGAGAACTGACAAATACCTCAGAAGACTTGAGGCACTCATGGCAATTGGAGATAAAGAAAAAAGTTATATAATTTCTGGTACTGGAGATGTATTAGAACCAGAAGGTGATATTATTGGAATTGGTTCAGGAGGTAATTACGCTCTTGCAGCTGGAAAAGTTTTAATAGACTCAAAAATGAACGCTGAAGAAGTTGCAAAAAAAGCAATTGAAGTTGCCTCTGAAATTTGTGTTTTTACAAATAATAATATTAAAACAGAAAAAGTATAATGGAAAAATCTAACGTTACTCCACTTATGCCTAAAGAAAAAAAGGCCAATGAAAAAGAAACTTTGGTCAGTTCTTTGTCTCCTAGAGAAATTGTATCAGAACTTGATAGGTTTGTAGTTGGTCAAAACAAGGCAAAAAAGGCTGTTGCAGTTGCATTAAGAAATAGATGGAGAAGACAAGCTCTTAAAGGGGAAATGAGAAACGAAGTTTTGCCAAAAAATATTTTAATGATTGGACCTACTGGTGTAGGGAAAACAGAAATATCAAGAAGACTTTCAAAATTAGCTGAGGCACCTTTTGTCAAAGTCGAGGCTACTAGATTTACCGAAGTTGGTTACGTAGGTAGGGATGTCGAACAAATTGTAAGAGATTTAATTGAAATTGCTATTTCAATGGAAAAAATTAAAAAAAGAAAAGAAGTTTATGCAAAAGCTCAGAAACTTGCTGAGGAAAAAGTTTTAGATGCATTGGTAGGGAAAAAAGCAAGTTTAGCAACACGTGAAAGTTTTAGAAAAAGATTAAGAGATGGAGATTTAGATAATAATGAAATAGAGATTGCAGTAAGTGATGTTGGTGTAAATAATACTTCTTTTGAAATACCTGGCATGCCTGGCGCTAATGTTGGGATGATTAATATTGGCGAAATGCTTGGCAAATCAATGGGTGCTAAGGAAAAAAAGAAAAAAATGACAGTGAAAGAGTCTCATGAAATTTTAATAAATGACGAGTCTGATAAATTGATTGAACAGGATAAAATTATTAAAGCAGCTAAAATTTCAACCGAAAATAATGGAATAGTTTTTTTAGATGAGATTGACAAAATCTCTGGAAGAGCAGATAGAGTTGGTGGTGATGTTTCTAGGGAGGGTGTACAAAGAGATTTATTACCGTTGATTGAAGGAACTACGGTTAATACGAAATATGGTCCAATAAAAACTGATCACATTTTATTTATTGCTTCTGGTGCTTTTCAATTAGCTAAACCATCTGATTTATTACCAGAGTTACAAGGAAGATTACCAATAAGAGTCGAACTTGAGGCTCTTACAAGTGAAGATTTTAAGAGAATATTAAAGGAACCTGATTATAGTTTAATAAAGCAATATGTTGCATTATTAAAAACTGAAAACGTTGAATTAGAATTTTCTGACGATGGAATAGATACAATTGCAAATATTGCTTCAGAAGTTAATGCAACCGTGGAAAACATTGGAGCAAGAAGATTGCATACAATTATTGAAAAAATTTTAGATGAGATAAGCTTTACTGCAACAGATAGGTCAGGGGAAAAGATAATTATTAATAAGGAATATATTAATAAAAACTTAGACAATTTAGTTAAGGATACAGATCTGTCAAAATTTATTCTTTAAAATACAAAAATAAAATATTTGTTTTATTAATTAATAAAAGATCAAAATACTTACTTTTTATATTTATTTCTAAGGAAAATATAAAATGATCCTGAACCGCCATCTTCGGTAGTTGCACTTTTTATCTCATTAATCATACTCATTAAAAAATCATTATTTTTAATATATTCAGGAACAGAATGTTTAAGTATGCCCAAATCTTTTGAAACATAGGGATTTTTTTCATTATCAGAATGGAGTCCTTTCCCAGTAACAATTGTTAGTTTTTTAATTCCATTATTATAAGAATCTGTAATAAGTTCCTTTATTTTTATATTGGCTTCATCTAGTGAATAACCATGTAAATCAAATTGACTAGTTTTTTTGAAAGTACTTATTTTACCATCATTGTCTTTGTTGGGTAAAATTTCATCTTTAGATAAAAAATTTTCCCAATCTTTTTTATCTTTATTTGAAATATTATTATTCAATTAAGTTAAAGTATCTACTAATTGCCAATTGGGATTATTTGATCTTATATCTCTTGAGAAAACCCAAGTATCATATATTTTTTTAATTTTATCAGGATTTCCTGAAACAATTTTTTTCTCTTTATCTCTTATACAAGTAATGACTTCACCAACAAAATCCACAGTGACTTGCAATATACTGTTTATTTTTTTATGTTCTTTAATTTTCGCTGAATTTATACCAATAAAAGTTATTTCAGCAAAATGTCCTCTTTGAGCCCTTTCTTGAAGAGCTTGATTAAACTGATCATAAATTTTTTTACTCAAGAGCAATTTACTTGATGTAAGTTTATTATCATTATCGCTAAAATCTGTTATTATTGTCTCGTAAGCAATCTTTGCTCCATTCAAAAATTCTTTTTTTGCAACTTCATCGAAATTCACTGAAGTTTTAACCTTTTTTTCTAAATGGACATTTTTTAAAACTTCTTCAAATTGTGGGGGGGCTTTTCCCTCAAAACCAGTTCTTTTGCCTAAAATTCCTCTTAATCTTAAAAAAATAAAGCCTGCTATCATAGCCAGCAAAATTATATCAATATATTCAAAACTATAATTCATTAGATGATAGTAATTACTATGTTGAATAATTTCAACCAACAATTACATTAAAGACAAATGAACACAGTAATTTTATTAATAATTCTAGTTCCAATTGTTGAAATATATCTATTTATAAAAATAGGTGCCCAAATTGGAGCTTTCTTCACTATTTTACTTATTTTTATTACCGCAATTATTGGCATTATTTATGCAAGGTATGAGAGTTTAAATACTTTAAGATCAGGATTTTCACAACTAATAAAGAACGAGGTACCTGCATATGAAATGATTTCTGGTGCTGCTATTGCTTTTGGCGCAATACTTTTAATAATTCCTGGATTTGCTACAGATATTTTGGGTTTTTTAATAATATTTCCCTTAACGAGAAAATTATTTTTTGGAAAGATTTCAAATAAGTTTAACCAACCAAAAGACAAAGAAAATAAGTTTATAGATGGAGAGTATGAGGATATAGAGGAAGACGATGACAGAAAAATTTAAAATTTTAGCAAAATTTATTAAAGATGCTTCTAGCGAAACACCAGATGTTGAAACTTATATGTTTGTCAAAGAAAACATATCAAAATATCAGTTAAATATTGATATAACATCAAAGGCACTTAAAAATAAACTTATTGAAGTACATACTACATTAAAATTCGAGGATAAAGAACCAAATGAAAGAAAATCCCATTTTGAAATAGTGTATGCAGTAATAATTAAAACAGATGATGATATAAAAGAAAAAAAGGAATTAGAAAAAATAATCTTATGTGATGTTCCTACAAAGATTTACCCAGAATTAGAAAAAACCTTTTTAAATTTGATGCATGATTCTGGTCACCCAGAGATAAAATTAGAAAAACAGATAGACTTTAAAAAATTATACAATGAAAGATTCAATTAAAATAATTTTTTTTAAGATTATTTTTTAAGTACTTTTTGTGATCTTCAATTTCTTTATTTGTGGGATGAATAATTTTTTTAAAATATATAATATTTTCTGATAAATTTTTTTTTTGAGAAGAATCATTATTTTGAAAGTCTAAGGTTGGCTCTTTCTGATCAATTAGATTAATATAAACTTTAGACAATAATTCACAATCTATTAAAGCTGTATGAAGTTTTCTTCTGGAATTATCTATCCGATACTTTTTACATAGGGCATCTAAGCTTGAAGGAGAGCCAGGAAATTTGTCCCTAGCCAAGGTTAAGGTGTCTACTATTTCGTTTTTGATCTTTTCCTTCCCCAAAAGCTTAAGTTCGTTGTTTAAATGCGACAGATCAAATTCTGCATTATGAATCACTAATTTTTTATCTTTTATGAAATTCAAAAATTCATCTGCAATTTCTTTAAATTTTTTTTTACCAGATAAAAATTCATCAGAATATCCATGAACTGAAAAAGCCTTTTCTGAAACTTTCCTTTCTGGATTAATATAGCAATGAAATTTATTCTGAGTTGGTATTAAATTGTCTAATTCAATACACCCTATTTCAACAATACGATGACCATCTTTAACTGATAATCCAGTGGTTTCAGTATCTAAAATGATTTCTTTCATTTACAATTTTTTCAATAATTCTTTTTATATCTTTCTTAACAGAGTTTTTCATGAAATTATTTTTAATTATAAACTGAGATTTATTTTTTTTATAATCAAGTGGAAGTTGAATCTTTTTAAATTTTTTAAGTAAAATTTTGTTAAAATTTGATCTTTTTTTTAATCTTTTTAAAGTTTCTAATTTACTTGATTGGACATAAATTAAAATGTCTCTTTTTTTGTAAATTTTATTTTCTAATAAAAGTGGTATATCTAAAATTACAATTTTTTTAGTCTTATTCTTTTTTAAAAAAAAACCCAGTTTTGTTCTAACCTCTTTATGAACAATTTTAACAATCTTTTTTAAATTAATATCTTTATCTATAATAGCATTGATAATTTCTTCTTTGCGGATTGGAAAGGTATTAAAATAATTTGGAAGACTCTCTTTTAGTTTAAAAAAAACTTTTTTATTTCTACTGTACAATTTGCTCACTTCTTGGTCAGCGTCAAACACTGGGAATCCAAATTGTTTAGCTATATAACTTTTACCTGAGCCTATGTCACCAAGAACACCTATTCTAATCATTTGAAACTATCTTTAACACCTCATCATTTATTTTTGGCTCTAAACTATGCCATATTTTGAATGCGTATAATGCTTGATAAACAAACATCATTTTTCCATTTTCAGCAATATTACCTAACTTTTTTCCTGATTTTAAAAAATTGGTTTCGCTAGGATTGTAAATTACATCATAAAATAATTTATTTTTTCCTACTTTTGTAAAATCTAAATTTAATTTATCATCTTTTTTTAATCCTACGCTTGTAGCATTGATAATAACGTCAAAATTAGGAATATAGCCCCATTTAACCACGTCTATATTCTTAAAAATGTTCTTTAACTTTTCAGCTTTTTCCTTTGTTCTGTTGCTTACAAAAATTTTGGAGACACTCATTGTATTAAGCGCAGATATCATTGAAGGAACCACTCCTCCAGCTCCCAGTATTAAAATATTTTTGCCCTCAAAATTAAACTTTATTTTTTCTAGACTGCGTCTAAATCCATCTATATCTGTATTGTGTCCAATTATCTTATCTTTTTGAAGATAAACTGTATTCACTGACTGGGTGTTCTTAGATTCTGTTGTAAGCTCATCTAAATAAGGAATGATTTTATTTTTAAAAGGTACTGTAATGTTTATTCCATCTATTTTTTTTTCTCTCATATCTAGAATCAAATTTTTAAGATCACTATTCAATATTTCTTTTTTTTCATAAGTGGCTTTAATTTTATTAATTTTAAACCAATAATTATGTAGTTCTGGTGATAATGAATGCGAGATAGGATTGCCAACAACTAAGTATTTCATATAATTTTTATAGTTTAAATTTAATAAGATATTCCTTTATTTTTTTTATTGGAAGGCCCATGATAGTATTTTCATCGCCTTCTATATTGGAAAATAAATTTCTACCCTCTCCCTCTATTTGATAAACATTGTAAGCATAAAGGGATTCATCTGTTAACTTTGCTAAATAGTTTTTTAATTGATCTTTTGACATATTTTTCATTGTTAACGTTGCTTTATCTGTATAATTCCAAATCATAGAACCATTTTTTGAAATACAAACTGAGCTTATCAAAAAATGTTTTTTTCCATTTAATTTTTCTAGAATTTTTAAAGCTTCTTCTCGATTTTTTGGCTTAGAAATTATTTCACCATTTAGATTTATTATACTATCGGCTCCTAATACTAAATTATCAGAATTTTTTAAACTTACTTTGTTTGCTTTAAGTTCTGCTAAATTTTTTGATATAATTTCTGGTGAGGCCTTTTCTTTAATTAAGGATTCTTTAACAGAATCCTCATCTACATTCGATGGCATCACCGTGCTTTGAATTTTGTTTTTATCAAGTATTTCTTTTCTAACTTTACTTTTTGAAGCAAGAATTATTTCAATCATTTTTTTTATAAATTTCGTATATTTTAATTATGGATGCTGCTGTCTCTTCTACTGATTTTCTTGTTACATCTATTGTTGGCCAACCATATTTTCGAAAGGTATTTTTGGCTTCTTCTACCTCTTTTTTAATTTTTTCGAGATCTGTATATGATTTATTTTCAGTCTCTTTAAGCGAATTCATTCTATTTTTTCTTAAATCTACTAATCTCTCAGGTTCAGTATTTAATCCAACCACACATGCAATTTTTGGATTTTCTTTCAAAAATTTGGGAATCGAGTTTTTGCTTATTAGTGGAATATTGGAAGTTTTAAGACCTTTGTTCGCTAAGTATATTGATGTAGGAGTTTTGCTCGTTCTGCTTACACCTAATAATATTATGTCTGATTTGCCAATTTCTTTTATCAGGTTACCGTCATCATGATTCATTGTAAATTGGATAGCAGCAATTTTCTTATAATATTCGTCGTTCAAAGCATATTGCCCACTTGGTTGATGAGATGCCTCTTGATTCAATAATTTAGAGAAGCTTATTATAAGATCTCCCAAAACACCAAAACAAGGAATTTTTTTGTCACTACTAATATTTGCAAGATATTTGGCTAAATTATTATCTACTATAGAATATAAAATTATAGAATTTTGATTGCTTTCTGCATCTGAAAGGATTTTAAAAATTTGATTTTCTGTTCTCGTAAATGAACAAGTGTGAATCTTATACTCAATGTTTTTAAATTGAGCTTTAATAGCAGTAAAGATTCTATCAAGTGTTTCACCTGTGGAGTCCGAAATCAAATAAATTTGGTAAGTATTACTCATGTATTATTTGTTAATATCAGGGTATTATTTTAAACATATTGAAATAATTTAACATTTTAAAAATTACCTTGTAAATCTAAGCTTTTATTAACATTATTAAACATACGTATAAAGTTTTTCACATTTTAATGAGTATATTAATAAGCTTCAATTTTGCTTATATATTTAATAAATTTAAAGCTCTAAATGTTAATAAAAAGTTAATAAAATGTTTACAAATATTAATCATCACTATTCACAGGTTATACTACAAATACAATTAATAATATTTAAGTATTTATATGTCTAACATTACTAAAACTATAAAGGATAAAAGAACTGATTTAAATCCTATATGGATAATGAGGCAGGCTGGAAGGTATCTTCCTGAATTTAGAGAAATAAGAAAAAACAATACTGATTTTATAAAATTATGTTTAAATCAAGAATTGTCTGCAAAAATAACACTTCAACCTTTAAAACGATTTGAATTAGATGCAGCTATAATATTTTCTGATATTTTAATGTTGCCTTATGGTTTGGGACAAAAAGTTGAATTTAAAAAAAATTTTGGTCCTTTGTTGGGAAAGTTGGAATTAAATAAAATTTCAGGATTAAGTGAAAATGATTTTGTGAAGAATATACACCAAGTTTATGAGGCAATTAAATTAGTTAGCAGTAATGAATTAGTAAAAAACAAAGGAATGATAGGATTTGTTGGAGCTCCTTGGACATTGTTAGTTTATATGATTAACAAACAATCTCCTAAATTAAAATTAGTGGATAATTTTTTTAGTGATGAAAATTTAATTAAAGAAATATTTAAAGTATTAGATAAATTTTTAAAATTTCATATTAAACACCAAGTTAATAATGGTGCTAAAATTATCCAAATTTTTGATAGTTGGGCCGGATTATTAAAAGAAAATGATCTTTCTAAATATATTTATGATCCAACTTTATCTTTAGTAGAATTTACTAAATCTTTAGATGTTCCAGTTATATGTTTCCCTAGAGGCATTAAAAATTATAAAAATTATTGTGAAATCATAAAGCCCGACGTAATTTGTATAGACTATGAGGTTGACCCATCTCTGATTAGAAGAGAAATAAAGATTCCAATCCAAGGAGGAATGGATCCCAAGGTTTTATTAACTGACAAAGAAAATATAAAAAAAGAGGCAAAAAGATATCTAGATATATTTAAAGATCATCCTTATATCTTTAATCTAGGACATGGAATCTTACCAGAAACAGACCCTAGTATGATGGACTATTTAGTAAAAATTGTTAAAGATTATTAATATGGAATACACTCAACCAAAAAGAAAAACGAAAGTCGTATTTGTTCAGCTGGGATCTCCGTCTGAGCCAACAACCAGAGCTTTAAGAAAATATCTTAGAAAATTTTTGGGAGATCCAAGGGTTGTTGATATAAATCCTTGGCTTTGGAAAATTATTTTGAATTGTTTCGTATTACCCTTTAGACCACAAAAATCTGCAAAACTTTATGCAAGAATTTGGGATGGTCAAAGTTTCCCACTAATCACCAATACTAGAGATTTTACAAAAAATGTAAGTGAGGAGCTTAAAAAGATAGACCCTGAAGGCTATGTAGAAGTTAATCATGCTTTTCTACTCTCTCCTCCTTACGTGAACGAAGTTTACGATAGTTGGGAACAAGATTTAAAAAAGGGAGTAGGAGCAACAAAGCTTCTTGTAATTCCAATGTTTCCACAATACTCTGAGAGCACAATAGCTTCGGGCATAGATGCGCTTGCAAAAGAATTGTCTAAACGAGTAAAGATACCAACTTTTGAAGTAATAACAAATTTTCACAGAACCCATGCGTTTATAGATAATTCGGTCATTCAAGTTGACACAAAATTAGACGAGTTAAACAAACAAGGAAAAAAAATTGATAGTCTAATAATAACTTTTCATGGAATGCAAAAAAGAAGAATTGTTTATAAAGGAGACGATTATTATCGTCATTGTTATGAAACGTTTTGTCTTATTATAAAAAATTTAAAAAATATAAAACCAGAACAATGTTTGATGAGTTTCCAAAGCCGATTTGGATCAGAGGAATGGATAACACCTTACACCGAAGATGTGGTTAAAAAATTAATATCAGAGGGAAAAAAAGAAATCGCAATATACTCCCCCAGTTTCGTTGCCGATTGCTTAGAGACCACTGATGAATTGGGCCATGAGCTGGTAAAGGAGGCAAAAGAGTTGGGCGGCAATATTTACCCAGTAGAATGTTTAAATACTAATAAAAATTGGTGCAAAGACTTTGCAAAGTATACTTTTACTCAAGCTGAGGGTTCGGCTCAAGATAAAGAGGACATAGAATATAAACTTGATAAAAAATACTATCAAGAAATGCCCGAACTAGTAATGAGCAAAACATAGCATTCTGACATGCGCGATAATTTGATAATTTATTCTAGTACAGACGGTCATACAAAAACTATTTGTAAAAGAATATCAAATTTCTTAAATACTAAGAATGAGATTAAAGTCATATCTTTAGATGAAGCAACAAAAATTGATTTATCTGTTTTCAATAAAATTATAATAGGAGCCAGTATTAGATACGGCAAACATTCTGCTAAGCTTTACAAATTTATTGAGATAAATAAAAGTTTATTAGATCAAAAACAAAGTATTTTTTTTTCAGTAAATGTAGTAGCTAGAAAACCAGAAAAAAATACTCCTGAAACTAACCCTTATATCAAAAAATTTTTAAAAATTTCTAATTGGAAACCAAAAAAAATTGGTGTGTTTGCTGGTAGAGTAGATTATCCAAATTACGGTTTTTTTGACAAATATGTTATTAAATTTATTATGTTTATAACAAATGGTCCTACAGACACTTCTCAATCTTACGAATTTACTGATTGGTCAAAAGTTGATGAATTTGCAAAAGAAATAATCTAAATTATCCTAAAAATCGCTTAAAAAGGTGCTTTTTTAATATTATCAAAAATTCAGGAACACTCTTGTAAAAGTTGTAATAGTATATATATTAAGCCTATTATTAAGTCCTTAATAATTTCTAATCATGAATATTCAAGAATTAAAATTAAAATCTTCTGAACAACTTATTACTCAAGCCGAAGAGCTCGGGATTGAAAATGCCAGCACTTTAAGAAAACAAGAAATTCTTTTCGCTATTTTAAAAAAAGTGGCTGAAAAAGAGGAAATTACAGGCGCTGGAGTATTGCAATTGTTGCAGGATGGATTTGGCTTCTTAAGAGCAATGGAGTCAAACTATTTACCAGGTCCAGATGATATTTATGTAAGCCCAAGCCAAATTAGAAAGTTTGGTTTAAGAACTGGTGACACTGTTGAGGGACCAGTTAGAGCGCCCAAAGAAGGAGAAAGATATTTTGCTTTACTTCAAGTAAGTAAAATTAATTTTGAAGAACCAGAAAAATCTAGACATAAAATTGCATTTGATAACTTAACCCCACTTTATCCTGACAAACAGCTTGTTATGGAGGTGGAAATTACAAAACCTGACAAAAAACAAGATTTAACACCTAGATTAATTGACCTAGTAAGCCCAATTGGAAAAGGACAAAGATCTATTATTATTTCACCTCCAAAAGCTGGTAAAACAATGATTTTACAAAGTATAGCAAATTCTATAGCAAAAAATTATCCTGAGTGTTATTTGATTGTTTTACTTATAGATGAGAGACCCGAGGAAGTAACAGACATGCAAAGAACTGTTAAAGGCGAGGTAATTAGCTCTACTTTTGATGAACCAGCGCAGCGTCATGTTGCGGTAGCTGAAATGGTTATTGAGAAAGCGAAAAGACTGACTGAGCATAAAAAAGATGTGGTAATTCTTCTTGACTCAATCACAAGATTAGGAAGAGCTTACAACGCAGTCATACCAAGTTCAGGTAAAGTCTTAACAGGGGGGGTTGATGCCAATGCACTTCAAAGACCAAAAAGATTTTTTGGTGCTGCTAGAAATATAGAAGAAGGCGGATCTTTAACAATTATATCTACAGCATTGATTGATACTGGAAGTAGAATGGACGAAGTAATTTTTGAAGAATTTAAAGGAACAGGAAACAGTGAAACTGTTTTAGACAGAAAGATAGCTGACAAAAGAATTTATCCGGCAATTGATATAACTAAATCAGGAACCAGAAGAGAAGAACTTTTATTTGATAAAAATGATCTACAAAAAATGAATGTCCTTAGAAGAATAATTGCTCCAATGGGCACAATGGATGCTATAGAATTTATAAGTTCAAAATTAAAAGATACAAAAAATAACGCTGAATTTTTTAATTCAATGAATAAACCTTCGTAATTTATCTATTTCTTATAATTATTTAATGTTATCAATCAGATTGTGAGCAATCTTGTAATAGAACAAATAAAAAGACTTTTTATAGAAAAAAAATATGAAGAGGTTATTAAAACATCAGAAAATTTTTTTCAAAAAGATCAAATACCAACATTTATTTTGAATTTATTGGGTGTCAGCAATTTATTGAAAAAAATCAAAGATGAAAAAAGCGTACTAGTTGCTCTCTCTTATTTCGAGAAATCTCATTTGCAAGCTAAAAACAAAATTGAGGGTTTAGATGGATTAATTAACTTGATTAGAACATCCATAATGCACTTAAACAATCCAAGACTTCATGATGAAATAATATTTTTTTTAAGTAAAGCTAAAAAATTTTATTTAAAATCTGAAAAATATTATGATAAAAATGAAAATTTTTTAATCTTTGGATCTGATCTATTTAAGTATTTGCTGGACCATGAAAAACAAAAAGAAATATTACAAAGATTAATAAATTTAAATACGAATTCTAAAGTAATAAGAAGTAGGTATTTATTTGATAAAAATTATAATTATGAATGGTCTCAAAAAAATCATCACCAAAAAGCTGTTGAAAATTCGAAGTTTTTACCAAAATTTGAAGCGCGAAAAATTATTCATGAAAGTAATAAAAATAATAAAATTAAGATTGGTGTTGTAAGTTCAGACTTAAGAAGTTTTCATCCTTTAACTTTTTTTATCAAACCAACATTTGAAAATTTTGATAAAAATTCTTTTGAATGCCATGCCTTTTCCTTTGCAAGGCGTGACATTAAAGATGTTTCACAAAATGATTTAATTAAGTGTTTTGATCGTTGGCATGATTTACATTTGTATGAAAATCAAAAAGCGATTAATTATATTCAAGACCAAAAAATTGACATTTTAATAGATATAATGGGGTTTACATCTGCAAAAAGAATTGAGATTTTTAATACACGAGTTTGTAAAACTCAAATCTCATGGCTAGCATATTGTAACACTCTCGGATTTGATACGGTTGATTATCTTTTCGCTGATCACAATGTAATTTATAAAGATGAGGAGCAATATTACTCTGAGAAAATTGTTAGACTACCTGAGATTTGGAATTCACACTCTGGTTTTAAAATTGAGAGAAATTTTAATTCATCCCCGATAAATGAAAATAAATTTATTACTTTTGGATCTTTTGGAAATTTTAGAAAAATTTCAGATGATACAATTGAAGTTTGGTCTTCAATATTGAAAAATATACAAGGATCAAAATTAATACTGAAGTCATCGATTAATTTTCATACTGAGCATTTAATAAGAAAATTTGAAAAATATGGAGTTAGAGACAAAATAAAAATTTATAAAAGATTTGATTTTAAAGATATTAAAAGTCATTTAAATTTATACAAAGAAATTGATATTGGTTTAGATACATTTCCTTATAATGGGGTAACTACAACATTCGAAGCTCTTTGGATGGGCGTACCAGTTATTACAATGAAAGGATATAATTTTAATTCAAGATGTGGTGAAAGTATAATTAAAAATTCGGGTTTCAATTCTCTGATATGTGCTGATAAAAAAGATTATGTAGAAAGAGCTATTCATTTTTCAAAAAATATAAATGAATTGAATGAACTAAGATTAAATATTTATAAGAAAATTTTAGATACTCCGCTGTTTAATAATAAAAAATTTTCAGTGCAGTTTTTCGATACATTAAAGCAAATAGCTAGGAATGATTTCAAAGATAATTAAGTTCTTTCATTTCAATTTCGAAACATTTATTAATTTTTGAAACAAGATCATTTTTCAATTTTTTATTCCACTGGCCCTTTTTTCCTACCTTAAAAAATTTGTTTTTTTCAACTATTGATCTATTTTCTGGAAAACCATCTTTAGCTTCAAGACTTTGCAGTGTTTCAAAGGACACTTTATTTAATGAGTCTTTAATTAATTTCTCGTCTACTTTTAATTTTATTATTTTATTTAAAAATTTTATCAATTCTAAGAATGTCTCGTTAGGTTTATCAATTAAATCTTCGTACTTGATAAATATTTTATTTTTTGGAAAATATTTCCATGAATTGTAATGGTTTTTCCAACTGGTAAGTAGTGATCTATCGAAGTTTTCATTTGTTTTTTCTAATGAGTCCTCTCTCTTCATTATTTCAAAAGTTTCTTCTACATCAAGATTTAAATGAGATGAATAAGATACGACAACATCTCTTGGGTCTCTGATAATATAAATTAATCCTATAGTATTATTCAAATTTGCAAAATCGTGGTTGTTAATATTTATTGAGGCATTATGTGTTTTTAAAAATGTATATTCATTATCTTTGATTATTTCTTTTTGAAAAATATCCCAGTGTTCTGCCATGTTCGTAAATTTGTATTTTCCAAATTTTTTTTTTTAGAAAATTTATTTCTTTATCCGACGGAAACGCTCTTATTTTTTCCAAATTCTCAAAGTTAAAATTTTCACCTTGATTATAAATGTATGTGGTTAAAAAAGACCTTACCCATGTGTTTCCACTTTTGGGATATGAGGCGATCCAGATAATCATGATTTTAAAACTAGTTTCATAAGCAATATACATCAAAAAAAAATTATATATACTAACCTGATGACTATATATGCTTTATCATCTGGACCCGGAGTTTCAGGTGTTGCGATCATAAGAATTTCTGGGTCAGAATCTGAGGGGGTAATAAAATCTTTAACTGGTAAGGAACTTCCATCCCCAAGATTGGCAACATTGCGAAAAATAAACAATATCAACACTTCTGAGTTAATAGATGAGGGCATAATTATATGGTTTCCTGGCCCTGAGAGTTACACAGGCGAAGATATGGCCGAAATTCATGTACACGGAGGTAAAGCGGTGGTTGTTGCTGTCCAAAAGGAAATATCAAAGATAAAAAATTGTCGTTTGGCAGAGCCAGGTGAATTTACGAAGATTGCTTTTCAAAATGGAAAAATAAATTTGTTAAAGGCTGAAAGCATTGCAGATTTAATTTCAGCAGAAACTGAAATCCAAAGATTACAAGCAGTCAAGATTATGAATGGCAAGTCTTCAAAAAAATTTAATCATCTAAGAGAAAAACTATTGAAAATTTTATCATTCGTTGAGGCTCAAATAGATTTTCCTGAAGATGATTTACCAGACGAGAATTTAAATAAAATAAAAAAAGATTCTTTAGAGGTTCAACGCGAAATTAAAAAAATACTTAATGATCAAAATATAGGAGAAATTATTCGCGAAGGTTTTAAAATTGCAATTGTAGGACCTACTAATGCTGGTAAATCAAGCCTGTTGAACAACTTAGCTAATAGAGAAGTTGCTATAGTTTCTGAGATTGCTGGTACAACAAGAGATGTTGTTGAAGTGCATTTAAACATAGATGGATATCCTGTTATTCTTTCAGATACAGCTGGCATAAGAGAGTCAAAAGATGAGATTGAAAAAAGAGGAATAAGATTATCATTAAAAAAAGCTGAAAAAGCTGATTTAAAATTAGTAGTGGTTGATGCTAAAAACATTGATTTTAATGCCTTTTTGAATGATTTACTCAAAAATGATGCAATATTAGTTGTTAATAAATCAGATCTTATTAGAGAAAAATTAGATTCAAAAATCCTTAAATTTAATCATGTTTTAATCTCATTAAAAGATAATTTGAATATAGACTCGTTAATCTTAAAGATTAAAAATAGTTTAAAAAATAAATTTATAACCGACGAAGATATTTTAATAACTCGGGAAAGGCATAGAAATCACTTAGTGCAATGCGCAGACCATTTGGAAAATTTTTTGGATAAAAATGATAAAAAGGATTTTGATAAAGGAGCTGAAGATTTGAGACTAGCAACTAGACATTTGGGGATGATCGTTGGAAAAGTTGATGTAGAGGAAATATTAGGCAGTATTTTCAACGATTTTTGTATTGGAAAATAAAGTCAATTTTCCTGTAATTTTAGGCTATTTTTGTCGATTTTCGTTGATAAATAATGCTTATTTAAGAAAAAAAACTCAAATCTTGTAAATATTTGAATCAAATATAAATTTATATCATGAATAAAGATTTTTTTTTTGATGTAGTAGTAATCGGCGGAGGTCACGCAGGCTGTGAAGCAGCTGCAGCATCTGCGAGACTCGGAATCAGGACTGCCCTATTCACTCACAATAAAAATACCATTGGAGAGATGTCATGTAATCCTGCTATCGGTGGTTTAGGAAAAGGTCATCTGGTGAGGGAAATTGATGCCTTAGATGGGGTCATGGGAGAAGTAGCAGATAAATCTGGTATTCAATTTAGGTTGTTAAATAGAAGTAGAGGACCAGCAGTCAGAGGACCAAGAACACAATCCGACAGGTCATTATACCGTAAATTTATGCAAGAAAAACTTGTAAACTATTGTAATTTAAGCATTTTTTCTGATCCTGTAATTAAGTTTATTTTCTTAAAAAATGAAATAAGTGGATTTATAACATTAAGTGGTAACAAAATAAGTTGTAGCAAGTTAATCTTAACAACTGGAACATTTTTAAATGGATTGATACATATTGGGGAGGAAAGTACACCGGCTGGACGTTTTAATGAAAAGCCAAGCACAGGTTTAAGTGAACAATTAGAAAAGTTTGATTTTAAAATAGGCAGATTAAAAACCGGAACGCCCCCAAGGTTAGATTCTAGAACTATTAATTTTGCAAATTTAGAAAAACAATTTGCAGACGATGATCCATATTTTTTTTCTTTTTTAACTAAAGTAAATCTAAACAAATCAGTGTCATGTTCAATGACTTACACCAATGAAAAGGTTCACAAGATTATTGAAAAAAATTTATCTAAAAGTGCAATGTACTCTGGTAACATACAGGGTGTTGGCCCAAGATATTGTCCATCAATTGAGGATAAGATTGTAAAGTTTGCTGATAAATTAAGGCATCAAATATTTTTAGAACCTGAAGGCCTAAATGATCATACAATTTATCCCAATGGTATTTCTACATCTCTACCAGAGGTTGTACAATACGAAATACTCAATAATATCAATGGTTTAGAAAATGTTAAAGTTATAAGGCCTGGTTACGCTATAGAGTACGACTATATTGACCCAAGAGAGCTATTTTTAACACTTGAAACCAAAAAAATTCGCAACTTATATCTCGCAGGTCAAATAAATGGCACTACTGGTTATGAGGAGGCAGCTGCTCAGGGTCTTATAGCCGGTATTAATGCCGCTTTATCTATCAAAAATATGGAACCATTTATTCTAGATAGATCTGATGCTTATATCGGTGTAATGATAGATGATTTAGTGACGAAAGGTGTTGCTGAGCCTTATAGGATGTTTACATCTAGAGCCGAATACAGACTAAGTCTTAGATCAGATAATGCAGACTTAAGGTTGACTAATAAGGGGATTAATATTGGATTAATATCTGAGACAAGAAAAGATATATTTGAAGATAAATTTAAAAAATTGGGTAAAATTTCTTTCCAAATGTGTAATTTAAATATTTCTCCGTCCAAAGCAGATAAATTAGGCATCAAGATAGCAAAAGATGGTATTTTTAGATCTGCTGAAGAGATTCTGAGTCAAAAAGGTGTAGATATGAAAAAAATTCGAAAGATTTGGCCAGAAATCCCTAATCATGGTGCTGAAATTGATGAACAAATTGAGATTAACTCCCATTATAGAGGTTATCTGAAGAAACAAAAAGCTGATATCTTAGCTTTTAAAAGAGATGAAAATTTATCTATTCCTGAGAATATTGATTATGATCAATTTTCCGGTCTTTCTAATGAAGTTAAGGATAAATTCAAGCAAATAAAGCCTAAAACTCTGGGTCAGGCATTAAGAATAGATGGAATTACTCCTGCGGCTGTATATATTTTGTTGTCACACGTTAAAAGAAAGTCTATTAAGCATATAGCTTAATGGAAAATATTTTTTTAAATTCATACTCAAAAATACCTAATTTGAATGTTTCACGTGAAACTTGTACTGAGCTGGAAAGCCTAATTTCGATGATACAGGATAAAAATAGAAAAATTAATATTATAAGTAAAAAAATGCGTGAAAAAGAGGATATAAGACAAAGACATATAATTGATTCAGCACAAATAATTGATTTTATTGATTTTAATAGCAATACAACCTGTGATTTAGGCAGTGGAGGGGGAATGCCCGGGCTTATAATTGCAATAATTATGAAAAATAAAAGAAATAAAATGAGGATTAAACTTTATGAAAAAAGTTATCATAAATGTATTTTCTTAAGAGAAGTATCTGAAAAATTAAAATTAAACACTGAGATAATCCAAGAAGACATATTTAAAATTAAAAATATTAATACTGGAACAATAATGACTAGAGCATTCAAGCCAATGCCAGTAGTTCTTGATCTAGTATATAAAAATTTTAAAAAATATAAAAACTTGGTTTTATTTATGGGAAAAGGTGGGAGAAAGGTTTTAGAAAATACTCTTAAGGAATGGGAAATAATTTATGAGGAAAGAAAAAGTTATACAAGTGACGCATCATTTATACTTAATATAAAAAAAATTAAAAAAAAAAATCATGAAAATAATTTCTATAATTAATCAAAAGGGTGGAGTAGGTAAAACAACTACGGTAATAAACCTTGCTTCTGCATTAACTCAACATGGAAAAAAAATTTTAGTTATTGATTTAGACCCACAAGGAAATGCGACTACAGGGTTGGGTTTATCAAACACTGAACAATCTGATCAAACAATTTATGGTATCCTTAATGGAACAATGTCTCTTTCAAGGGTAATTAAGAAAACTAAATTTGAAAACCTGGATTTAATTACTTCAAACGTAGATTTATCTGGGTTAGAGGTTGAGACTGCTGGAGATAATGATAGAGCATTTATTCTGAAGGCGAAATTAGCCGCTTATTTGAACGATTCTGAAGCATTTTATGATTATATCCTAATAGACTGCCCACCTTCTTTAAGTTTGTTAACTGTTATGGCCTTAGTATCTTCAAATTCATTGTTAGTACCACTCCAGACAGAATTTTTCGCATTAGAGGGTTTAACACAACTTATGAAAACCATTGATAGAATTAAAGTTAATCTGAATCCAGAATTAACAATACAAGGAATACTTTTAACTATGTATGATAGAAGAAATAAGCTTTCTTCTCAAGTAGAGGAAGAGGCAAGAAATTATTTTAAAGAAAAGGTATACCAAACCGTTATTCCAAGAAATGTAAGACTGTCAGAAGCCCCTTCACATGGTGTGCCTGTATTAATATATGATAAAAACTGTCCTGGAAGTAAATCGTATTATAGTTTTACAAATGAGTTTATTAATCAAGAAGATAAAATTGGAAGTGCAGCATAATGGATTCAAATAAAATAAAAAAAGGCTTAGGGAGGGGATTATCATCATTAATTGGTGAAACTAAGGTTGAAACCAAAACTAATAAATTACTATTAAGCGAAATAGTGCCCAATAAATATCAGCCAAGAAAAGATTTTGATGAGAATAATTTAAATGACCTAGTAAGTTCAATTAAGGCAAGAGGGGTGATTCAGCCAATTATTGTGCGAAAATCTAATGTGGAAAATTCAAAATATGAAATCATTGCTGGAGAGAGAAGATGGCTTGCTGCGAAGAAAGCAGGTCTTCATGATATTCCTGTTGTTGTCACTGAGGCAGACGATTTAAAATCTTTGGAGTTTGCGATTGTTGAAAATGTTCAGAGACATGATTTAAACCCTCTTGAAGAGGCACAAGGCTATAAAAGATTAATCGATGAATTTGATTATGATCAAGAAAAAGTTTCAAGATTTATAGGTAAAAGTCGAAGTTATATTACTAATTCCTTACGGTTACTGAATTTACCTTTAGAAGTTTTAAAATTAATAGAAGAAAAAAAAATAACTGCTGGTCACGCAAAGATTTTAGTCGGCTTGGAAAATGCAATATTTATAGCTAATAAGATTTTTGATAAAAAACTTTCAGTTAGACAGACAGAAAATTTCGTAAAAATTTTCAAAAAAAAACCTTCTCAAAACACTCAAAAGGATCCAAATTTAAGAGATTTAGAAAAATCAATTTCAGATAAAATAGGTCTTAATGTTATTATTAAAAACTCGAAAAGAAATAAAGGGACGATTTCTTTTTATTATCATGACAATGAACAATTAAATAAAATAATTGATATAATTAAATCACATTATTAACTTCAGCTGTTTGCTCCAGTATAAAATTTGTTATTATATTAAAAGAAATATTAGGATTTTTTTTAACATCACATTCAATTTGATTCACTTTTATTAACAACTTTTGTATTTTATTATAATCCAAATTTATAATTTGATTTTTTACTATTTCTTTTTCTTTCCAAAAAATAGGTGGCTTATATGCTGTTATCGCACTATCAATGTTTTTTTTATTTTGATCCATATCAAACCTAATTTTTAACAATCTCTTCAATTTTTGTAAAAAAATTCTTGAAATCATTATATAATCTTCTTGCGCAAAGTTGTTCTCATTTAAAATATTTAAGGTTTTTCTTTTGTTTTTTGCTAAAGTGTTATCTACTAATTCTGATATTTGATAATTTTCACTTAAGTTAGTTAATTTTATAATATCTTCAGTTTTTAAGTCTTTTCGGGTTAGGTAGAGGCTTTCAATTTTACTTAATTCATTATTAAGGTTTACTCTATTTCCTCTTGATCTTTCAATAATTAAATTCATATTTTCTTGAGACAAATTTATTTTTTTCTCATTTAAATAGTTTTTAATTATTTGAAACAGTGTTTGATGATTATCTTCATAAAATGGCACACAAATTGTTTTATTGTTTTTCTCAAAAAAATTTCTTATTTTAGATTTTTTTTCAAGTATTCCTGCTTTTAAAATAATTGACAAATCATTAATGTCTTTTTCAATAATTTCTTCAATTATTGAAATCATCTTATCTGAAACTCTTGAGATAATTAAAATTTTTTCATTGTCAAAAAAAGATTTATTTAAAACTTCTTCTTTAAAATTTTCTAGGTTATTGATTACCTCTTTTTCCTCGTGTCTGAAAATTTTTCCTTTTAATTTCGGTTCTATATCTTTTTTAATAGTTTCTTCTATTAAGCCTTCATTATTTCCATATAACAAAAAAAATTTGTTTTCGGATAATAGTTTTTTTTTTAATTCAAAATTTTTAATGATCATTTAAGACTTAAATAAACTATAAATTCCTCTACAATTTTATTAATTAAGTTTTCTTCAACTTCTTTTTGGTATTGTAATAAATCATATTTATTTTCTTTGTTATTGTATAGAAAACTTTCCTCTAAAATTTTTTCTTCAGTAATTCCATCAACATCTACTATTTTAAATGTTGATTTTATAATCGTAATAAAAGTATTAACCCTTCCCCGTGAATCTTTTGACGACTCGACAACGCTTTTTTTGCTGTCTATTATTATTTTTCCCAGTAAGTCATCTTCTCTTTTTTCTTTTATTTTTAGCAAAGAAATCATTTTCCTATTAATTTGCTTGTCTCCTTTTAAGACAATTTCATTAAATATTAAATTTGGATTACTTTCATTAACAAGTAAAGGTTTATAACCACAACTAGCTAGAAAAAAAAATAATATGATTAAAATTTGTTTCATTCTTTTATTATAATATTTATTAGTCTATCTTTTATGAATATAGTTTTAAATATTTTTTTATCTTTTAAATATTTATCTACTAATTTCATCTCCTTTATTTTTTTAACGACAATACTTTCTGATGTTCCATTTGCAACTTTCAGTATATTTCTTTTTTTACCATTAATCTGAATTACTATATTTTTTTCATCAGTTTCTATAAATCTTTTTTCAATGTTTGGCCAATCTAGTTTATCTTTTTTCATTTTTTCAAAAATAAATTCACTTGTAATGTGTGGAATTACGGGACTCATAAGGATTAAAATTTTCTGAAAATTATCATCTAGGTTACTATAATTTTTTTCTTCATTAGAAATTTTACTAAAAAAATTATAAATTTCATGAAAAATAGCAATTATAACATTATATCTAAATTTTTCTAACGCAGAGTTTATTTTATAAAGAGTTTGATTGGTAAAAATTTCTAAGTCCTCATTTTTTTCAATTTTTTTTTGTCCTAATATATTAAATATTTTATTACTCATAAGCCAAAATTTTTGAATAAATTTGTGTGCAGCGGCCATTCCATTTTCTGACCATTGTATATCTTTCTCTGGAGGGCTATCTGAAAGAATGAAAAGTCTAACCGCATCAGCCCCATACGTTTCAATCATTTTTTCTGGGTCGATTGTGTTCTTCTTTGATTTTGACATTGATTCAGAGGGTCCAACCTTTACTTTAATTTTTGGACTTTTTTTTAGAAAATAATTTTTTTCATCGTCAGTAAATACCTCATCGGGATTTAACCAGTTATTATTTTCATCTTTGTAAGTTTGGTGACAAACCATCCCTTGAGTAAATAAGCCTTTAAATGGTTCTTTAATTTCAATTTTTTTATTATTCATAGATATTGCTCTTGTAAAAAATCTTGAATAAAGAAGATGTAAAATGGCATGTTCAACACCTCCAATATATTGATCTACGGGCATCCAGTACTTAATATCTTTTTCATCGAAAGGAGATTCCTTATTTTTTGATGAGCAAAATCTAAAAAAATACCATGATGAATCAACAAACGTATCTAGGGTGTCAGTTTCTCTGGTACATTCTTTTCCATTAATCTCAATTTTTTTCCATTCTTCTTGAGCGTTTAATGGATTCCCTATGGTATTAAGATCTATATTTTCTGGCAACTTTACCGGTAGTTTGTCCTCAGGTATTTTAATTATATTATTATTTTGGTCGTATGCAATTGGAATTGGACAACCCCAATAACGCTGTCTCGAAACTCCCCAATCTTTTAATCGATAATTGATTTTTTTATTACCTATTTTTTTTTCTTCTAATATTTTTATAGTTTCTGATATAGATTTTTCAGGCACACTAAGACCATTAAGAAAATCGGAGTTAATAATTTTGCCAGGACCAGTATAAGCTTCATTTTTTACTTCAAATGAATCTTTTTCATTTTCTGGTTTTACAACAGTTTTAATTTGTAGTTTATATTTTTTAGCAAAATCAAAATCTCTTTGATCATGAGCAGGGCAACCGAAAACTGCTCCAAAACCATAATCCATTAATACAAAGTTTGCAAAATAAACAGGAACTTTCATTTCTTCATTTAAAGGATTGATTGCTAAAAGCTCAGTCTTAAAGCCAATTTTTTCCGCTTGAGCAATCGACTCTTCAGTTGTTCCTGTTTTTGAACATGTGTCCTTGAATTTAATAAAATCTGGATTTTTTTCGTAGTGTTTAGATATTGGGTGATCAACAGAAAGAGCCAGAAACGAGAAACCAAAAAGAGTGTCTGGTCGAGTTGTGTAACATTTAATGGCTTCAATTTTTTTTGATCCTTCAATTTTGAAGTTTATTTCACAACCAAAAGATTTTCCGATCCAATTTTTTTGCATGATTTTTACTTTTTCAGGCCAATTTGGTAGATTATCTAAGTCATTTAATAAATCCTCTGATAAACTTGAAATATTAAAAAACCATTGATTCAATTTTTTTCTTTCAACGATTGCACCTGACCTCCATCCTTTTCCATCAATCACTTGTTCGTTAGCAAGTACAGTTTTATCTACAGGGTCCCAATTAACATAACTTTCTTTTCTATAAACTAACCCTTTATCATAAAGGTCTAAAAATAATTTTTGTTGGTGTTTGTAATATTCTTCAGAACATGTTGAAATTTCTCTGTCCCAATCAATAGATAAACCAAGCTTTTTTAATTGAATTTTCATCGTTTCAATATTTTCCTCTGTCCATTTTTTTGGGTTAAGATTGTTTTCTTTTGCAGCATTTTCTGCTGGCATTCCAAAAGAGTCCCATCCCATCGGATGTAAAACATTGAAGCCTTGTAATTTTTTATATCTAGCTAATACATCTCCAATTGTATAATTTCTTACATGACCCATATGAATTTTCCCTGAGGGATAGGGAAACATTTCTAAACAGTAAAATTTCTTTTTTTTTTGATCAGTTTCGGATCGAAAAGTTTTATTTTCTACCCATTTCTTTTGCCACTTATCTTCAATTATTTTAAAATTATATCTACTCAATTTCTTAGAAGGTTATTAGTTTGAATCTTTTCTTGTGGTATTAATTCCCATATATGATCCTTTTTCCTCTGAAGCTTTTTTTTGGTCAAATTTTTTTAATTGTGCGGCTTTCTTTAAAATTGCTAATTTAATTTCGGTATTTATTTTTGAGTTTAAAGGTTGTGTTTTACATTTTTGATTTTCATTACAAAATTTTTTATAAATTTTTATTTTTAGGCCATCAGCTCTTATTTCATTTGATAAAAAATTTACTATTATTTTAATTGTTTCATTAGAATTTAAATCATCAGAATACCAATCTGTAATTATCACACCACCACTATAGTCTACTGTTGCGAGTGGAACAAAATCAAGAATTTCAAGCGATGCTCTCCACATTTCATTTGATGTGGCAAAATCAAAAGTTCCTGATCTCTTCTTTCCAGTGCCAAAAGTAATTCCACGCCCCTCTTCGATATTTTTTTTTCTTTTGTCAGCATCATTGATTGGTACATCTTTAACATCAGCTCTTTTAAAGCCCCCACAAGATTGCAAAAATAAAGCAATAATAAAAAAAATTGTTACTCGGTAAAAAGAGTTAATTAAATTTCTCAAAAAGGTTGTATTTTCCATAAAAATTATTTGTTACATTTAAATATATTACTTTAAAGATTAATTTTAATAGAAAAGATAGGTTTTATGCGCACTTATAAAGTGTTGCATAAATAGCACATTATTTAAAAAAATTGTTTAAAATCAACAAATTTGAGAGTTTTAACCCCTTTTAAAGCTATAAATCCACAATCATATTTATTTAATTAAATAAAAGGAGAAAATATGAAAAACTTAAGAAAAGTTGGTCTATCAGCTTTAGCAGGTTCGCTAGTTGCGTTTTCTGCAAATGCAGTAGACATGAGTGTAACAGGGACTGCTGAAGTTACCTACACTACAAATGGTGGAACTGGTTCTACAGTAACTGGTAACCCATGGGGATCTAACACTTCAATCAAATTTAGTGGATCTGGAGATGTTGGTTTCGGTACAGCAACAATCGTAAGAACATTAAACGATGCTGCTAACGTTTCAACTAGAGACGATAACTACGTGTCAGCTTATCAAACAATTGATATGGGTGATATGGGTACAATCTCTTTTGACTCTGTTGGTGGAGGATTAGAAGGTGTTACTGCTTACGATGACTTACTTCCATCTGCATACGAAGAAGTATGGAATGGTGTTGGTTCAGGTACATCACACAATGCTGGTGCTGCAAGTAACGACTCACTAGGTTACAGAAACTCATTTGGTCCTGTAACTGTATCTTTAGCAACTACTAAAGGTGGTACACAAGCATCTTCAGATGGTTCAAATGACACTGGTATTACAGGGTCAACTAAAGATGTTGTTATTGCATTAGATGGTTCAATGTTAATTGATGGTCTAAATGGTGGTGTTATGAAGTCAACTGTTGACTACACAGCAGCAACTTCAGACGATGATGAAACTCACGGTGCATGGATAAACTACTCAAGTGGTCCAGTATCAGTTGGTTACAGAATATCATCAATTCAATCAGGTACTGCTGGTACAGCTGGTAAAGAAGTAGAAGCTATGGCTTTAGCATTTAATGCTAATGACAATTTATCAGTATCTATCGCTACTCAAGATGTTGAGTATGATAACACTGGTGCAGCTGCTACTAACGTAACTGAGACTATTGACGCTATCAACGCATCTTACACAGTAGGTGCTGCTTCAGTTAGAGCTACTTTCTCAGAAGCTGATAACGATGCAGGTACTTCAGGTACTACAGATGAACACATGGAGTTAAGTTTAGTATTATCATTCTAATATAAACTTACTTAATATTTTAAAACGGCCTCTTTTTAGAGGCCGTTTTTTTTTATAAGTCTTCTATTTTTCTAAAATAATCACCTAAAAAATCATTGTAATTTTGAAAAGAATTAACAGATGATTTATAAATTGGTTTTCGTGCTTGTGCAGAACTTACAGTTTTAATAGCTCTTTTAGTTTTATAAAATTCTAAGCAATTACTTTCCCATTCTAAATCGCAAAAAGATAAAATCTTTTTAATTTCTATTTCTGAATTTGTTATAAGATCCTCGTAATTTATATTAAATAAAAATTCTGGAATGGTAGAGTTCCAAAATTCCATTAATTTTTTGTAATTTGAACAATAGTTGAAAAGATCTTTTTTATCATAACACCAGTTCATGTTTCCATCAAAACTGTTCTTATAAAGAGAAAAAAAATTGTCACTTAAGTTTCTTCTTATATGAATTATTTTTGATTGGGGAAAGATTAATTTAATAAAACCAATCCATAAAAAATTCAATGGATTCTTATCTGTAATAAATTTTTCATTATATTTATAATTTTTAATATTATGAAAAAAATTATTTTTAATTCTTTTTAATTTTTCTCTATCATTATCCATATCTATTTTATCCTTAAAAAAAATATTATTTTTAAAAAATTCTCTTTTAATTGAGTCTGATAAAAAAGGTAATTCACCAGCTCCATAAATATTAGTATGTGATGCCAATATTTGTTCTATCAAACTTGTTCCAGATCTTGGTAAACCAACAATAAATATTAATTTTCTATCATCATTTTTTGTTTCAATATTTTTGATATTTTTTTCAAAAATCTTTTTTATACATTTAAAATTGTATTCATCATTTTCAAAGTTGTATTTGGTAATTGTCTTCATAACTTTGTTTGCTTGTTCTAGATATTTGTAAGATTTTTCGTATTCTGTAGTATCTTCGCAAGCTTTACCTAATGAAAAAAGAATATTCGCTCTGTATATTCCAGTGAGATCTATATTCTGAAGTCTATTTTCCATATCAGCAAGATGTTCATTATTTTTTTCATATTTTGTAAATCTACTTAATATCTTATCGGCATTTGTAAATTTAGGATTTAATTTAATAACTTCCATCAAACTCTTTCTTGCATTATTAAATTCTCCTATCGCTTGATAAACAAGTCCTAGATTATAATGTATCAAATAATTTTTTGAGTCAGATTGCACTGCTTGTTTGTATAGTTGCAATGATTCTTCATTTTGATTTAATTCAAATTTTAAATTCGCGTAATTTTGTAGAGTATTGGAGTAGTTCGAGTCAATTTTGAGAGCGTTCTTATAATTTTTTTCTGCACCATTAAAATCTTTTAAGTTTTTTAAAGTATTTCCTAAATTATTATACGCAGCAATATTTTTGTTATCCATAGCTATAATGTCTTCAAAAATTCTCTTTGCCCTATCTAAGTCACCAATCTTTTGAAAACATGAACCTATTAAGTTCATTAAAAATAAATTTGCTGGCATTTTTTTTAAAAGGGAGTTTGTTTCTTTAATTACTAATTGATAATTTCCAACATTGAATTGATTTAACAATTTTTGTGCTTTTAATTTAAATTTTTGTTTGTCCATTCTAACTTTTTTGAAAGTGTGAAATTGCACAAAAACCAGAACAATTTATAAAACCTATTTTATTTAAATTTTTTTTATTAATTCCGCCTAGTGCAATTATTTTTTTAACGCTCATCTTTGAGAGTATATTAAATTTAATTATTCCTAAACCATTTTTATCTTTTGTATTAAAAAGTGGGGACAAAAATATCATGTCGACCCCTTGTTTTTCTTTTATTTTTATCTCAAAAATATTATGTGCTGATCCTAAAATTAAAAAGTTTTTTTTTAGATTAAACTTTATTATTCCTAAGTCTCTATTGAATGAAGGTATATAGGCTCCATCCAAATTAAGTTTCGCTGCCATTTTTAAATTATTTGATAGGAAAAGCTTTCTATTATGGATTTTACAAAAATTTTTTAATTTTAAGATATTATCTATATCGAGGTTTTTCTCATAATTTCTAAAAATAATTCCAATATTTTTATCTAAACTTAAAATTTCCTCTTTTTTAAAGTTAGAAATAAAAGTAAATATATGAGAAATTCTTTTATGCATAAAAGTGTTAATAATTTAATTCAAATTAAAGAAGAAATAAATTCAAAAAATTTGAATCAAGAAAATAACGTGAAGATAATTGCTGTAAGCAAAACTTTTTCAATAGACCATATTTTACCTGTAATAGAATACGGTCATATTGATTTTGGTGAAAATAAAGTTCAAGAAGCAATTGAAAAGTGGAGTGATATTAAAAACGATCACAAAATTAATCTTCACATGGTTGGAAAACTTCAGACTAATAAAGTAAAATATGCTGTAAAAATATTCGACTATATTCACTCATTAGACTCAATTAAGTTAGCTAAAAAAATTTCTGAAGAACAAAAAAAAATTAAAAAAAGTTTGAAATTGTTCATCCAATTGAATATTGGTAATGAAGAACAAAAAAGTGGGATTAGGATTGAGGAATTATTAAGTTTTTATAATTTATGTAAAAACGAACTCAAACTTAACATTATTGGATTAATGTGCTTACCACCTATTGATGAAAATCCAGTTAATCATTTTAAAAAAATGGCAGAACTTTCGAACAATATGTCATTAAAAGAGCTTAGTATGGGAATGTCATCTGACTATTTGGAAGCATTAAAATTTAATTCTACATTTATTCGAATTGGTTCAAAAATTTTTGGTGAAAGAAATTAAAAAATTTTAATTTTAGTGTCTTTTTTTAAAAGTTTAAGAAGAATGAGAAAATCATTTTTTTTTAGAGCAATGCATCCAAGAGTTTTTTTGTAATCCTTCGTTAGATGAATAAATATTGCACTTCCCTTATATGGTATCTTTTTTGAATTATAGAGAATTGGAATTAAAAAATCATATTTATAATCATTCCTGTATAGCTTTTCACATTTAATTTTTTTTGAAATTTTGACTAGGCTGTTATAGTTTTTTTTATCTTTTGGGTTGTCGCACCAGCCCATTAATTTTTTTATTGGAATACAACTTATATTTGTCGTTGGTTTGTTATTCCTGTCTTTCCTAAAATATAAACTTCCTAATTTAAAAGAGCCTTGAGGTGTTTTTTTATCTCCCTCTATTTTGTTTTTTGATACCCCCCTTTTTCCAATTGAACAGCGAAATTTAAAATCATTAATTTCAAGAGTTACTTTATTTTTTATTATTATTGTCATATTTTAATTATATATGAATTTAAAAAAAATATTTATTTATGATTTTGATATTTTATTTAATATTTTGAATGAAGTTAAGGAAAAACTTAATTTTGAGTTTGAAAAAATTGATCAAAAAAATCTTCAAAGTTTTAAAAAAGAGAAAACCTCTAATCATTTAATTATTTCAAGCTCAGAAACAGAATATTTTGTAAATCCATTAGTAATCAAAGAAAAACCAATAAAATTAGAAAAAATAATAGAAATGATTAATTTAAAATTGTTAAAAGATAATTTTAATATTCAATCCCACGTTAAAATTGGAGATTATGAACTGAATCTTAATTCTAGAGAAATAAGAAAATATGAAAAGAAAGTTGATCTGACAGAAAGAGAGATCAACCTTATACTTTTTTTAAAAAAAGCAAAATCTCCAGCAAATATTGATGAACTTCAAAAGAAGGTTTGGGAATACGGTGCTAAGCTAGAAACACATACAGTTGAGACTCATATTTACAGATTAAGAAAAAAATTAAAAGAAAAATTTAATGATGAAAATTTTATTAAAAGTTTAAAGGAGGGTTATTTTATAAATTGAAAAAAAAAAATATAATTGCAAAAGACTTATTCACAAAAAAATACAAGCAAAGAATAATTAAACCAAAAAAAGGCAAGGGTAGCTTCAAAAGAAAAAAAAATTAAAATCTTGCTCCAATTTGCTGAATTATTTTTGCTGACATCTCATTACCTTTATTAAGACACTCTATTTGGGATAAATTATTTAAGTAACCATCAATATATCCACTTGCAAATAAATCCCCAGCACCAGTTAAGTCAATTATTTTAAGATTTTTTTTTGATTCTATTTCACAAACTTGCTCTCCATAAATTGATAGAGCACCTTTTTCCCCTCTTGTTATAACGAGAAGTTTATTTATTTTTTTTGCAAATGAAACAACCTCACTAAAATTTTTTGCATCTATTAATGACATAATTTCTTCTTCATTTGCAAAAGTGATATCTAATTTATTTTGAACTAAGTTTAAAAAATCAAATTTATGCCTATCAACACAAAATTTATCAGATAAAGACATTGCAGTTTTATTTGCATTATTTATCGCTATATTAAACGCTCTTTTAGGATCTCCTTCATCCCAAAGATAACCTTCTAAAAAAATTATTTTACTTTTCTTAACTGCATCAATATTAATGTCTTTTTCATTTATTTTTCCAGCAGTACCTAAAAAAGTACACATAGTTCTTTCAGAATCAGGTGTTATAAGTATTAAACAAGTACCTGTTGGAAGTTGTTCCTTTTTTTTTAGATAGAAGTATTTAACTTTTTCTTTTTCAAGTCCGATTTCATATTTTGATCCAAGCTCGTCATCTGATATTTTACCAATAAATCCAACCTCATTACCTTGTTGAGCTAATCCAACAATAGAATTAGCAACTGAACCACCTGATATTGTTTTTTCAATTTTTAAATTTTTAAGTAAACTTTTAAATTCGCTTTCGTCAAATATTAATTTCATATTACCTTTTGATAAATTATACTTTGATAAAAAACTATCATCCACCTTACAAATCACATCGACAATAGCATTTCCTATTCCTAAAACTTTCATTCTAAGCTTTCTTAGTTATTACTGGTTTTTTTCTTTTAGGATAACAAGTAGTACATATTTTACAACTTATTCCATAACAATCTCTGGCTTTACAATATTCTCTTCCATAATAAATTATTTGAAGATGTAACTTGTTCCAATTCTTTTTTGGAAATAATCTTTTTAGATCCTTTTCAGTTTGAGTAACATTTTTGCCATTTGTAAGACCCCATCTTTGCGCCAACCTGTGTATATGAGTATCTACGGCAAAAGCTGGTTGACCAAATCCTTGAGACATCACAACACTAGCTGTTTTATGGCCAACACCAGGAAGTCTTTCTAATTGTTCATAAGTTTTTGGCACTTTACTATTATATTTCTGAATTAATATTTTTGACAAATTGTAAATACTTTTTGCTTTAATTCTGAAAATACCTATTTTTTTAATTAATATCTCAATTTTTTTTCTTCCCAATTCTACAAAATGTTCTGGCCTATAATATTTTGGATAAATATTTTTTGTTACATTGTTTACATTCACATCTGTACATTGAGCAGATAAAAGCACTGAAATCAATAAAGTAAAAACATTTCTGCTTTTTAAGGGCACTTTAATTTTTGGATAAATTTTGTTTAAAATCCTAAGAATTATTCTAGCTCTTTGAACATCATTCATTATTTGAAATTCATAAGATCTCTCATAGAATATAGACCTGGCTTTTTTGTTATTAACCACTTTGCAGCTGATAACGCACCTTCAGCATATAAAGTTCTATCATAAGCTTCATGATTTAATGTAATTACTTCTTTACCGCTTGAAAATTTAACTTCATGCTCACCAATAATTTCTCCTTTTCTAATTGAGTTAAAATTAATTTTTTTACCAAATGGAAATTCTTTTTTATTTAAATATTTTTTTCCAATAAGCGCATAAAAATTTTTATTTTTTCCAACAGCTATTCCTTTTCCTAACATTAATGCTGTACCAGATGGGTAATCTTTTTTATGTTTATGGTGAATTTCGTTGATTTTACTCAGGAATTTTTTTCCAAGCGAACTTGAAGCAATTTCTGTTAAGTGCATTAAAAGATTTATACCAAGGCTCATATTTCCCGCTTTAAGGATTGGAATTTTTTTTGAAAATTTTTTAATCAAATTTTCCTCTTTTTTGTTAAATCCCGTAGTACCTATTACTACTCTTTTTTTTAGTTTTGAAGCAATTTCAAGAATTTGGAAAGTACATTTTGGTGTTGAAAAATCTATTATTACATTTGCATTTTTAAAACTTCTCTCTGTATTTAAATTTATATTTACGCCATGAACCTTTTTATTTATTTTTTTATGTTCTGTAAGTGTTACAATTTTAAAATTTTTATCTAAAATGGCTGACTTAGTTATTTGTCGACCCATTCTACCTAAACATCCAGTTATAGCTAAGTTTATGTTTTTCATTTAAAGATAAGATATGAAATTATTATAACAGAAACAACAATTATAGCCCAAATAAATATATTTTTAAAAAATTGCTTTGAATTTGAAATAGATCTAATAAATCCAGGTATCACAAGAATTAACACTGCTAAAAGAAAAATGACTGGGATTATTTGTTCTAATCCCATAATTTAATTTTTCCAAAAATCTTTAGCCTTTTGAAAGAATTTTTTTATGCTTGGGTTAGATTTTTCATTTTCTATCTTTCTAAACTTTTCTAACAAGTCTTTTTGTTCTTTATTGAGGTATACAGGTACTTCAGTTTTAACTTGCACATACAGGTCTCCAAAATCTCCTCTTCGCATGAAGGGCATTCCTTTACCTTTCAATCTAAATTGTTTACCATCCTGAGTACCATCTGGTATTTTAATTTTTGCTTTTTTTCCATCAATCGTAGGTATTTCAATTGTAGTACCAAGAGCAGCATCAGCAATAGATATTGGGAATTCAAAAAATAAATTAACATCAGATCTTTTAAAGAGTTCATGAGATTTTATGTTTATGAATAAATATAAGTCACCAGAAGCTCCGCCTCTAGTTCCAGCCTCTCCTTTTCCAGCAAGTCTTATTCTTGTTCCATCGTCAACACCTTTTGGAATTGTAACTGAAATTTTTTTTGAGGTTTGTTTATTTCCCTGCCCGCTACAATCTGAGCAAGGGTTAGTAATTTCCTCTCCACTTCCAGCACACTGCGGACATGTTTGTTGTACTGTAAAAAAACCTTGGTTTGAACGAACTCTTCCATTACCTCCACAGTAAGAACATCTATCTGGACTAAAGCCTGGTTTTGAGCCATTACCTTTACAAGTGTCACATTTTTCAGAGGTTGAAAATTGAATGTTCTGTTTTTTACCTGAATAAGCTTCCTCTAATGATATTGAAAGGTCATATCTTAAATCAGAACCTCTATTGTTCGAATTTCTTCCTCTCGAACTTTTTCTTCCTCCCCCAAAGTCTCCAAAAAAGTCTTCAAATATATCTGAAAAATCAGCACCACTAAAACCACCAAAGCCACTAAAACCTCCTTGACCTCCCCCACCATTTTCAAATGCTGCATGTCCAAAATTATCATAGTTTTCTTTTTTTGACTTATCAGACAAAACACCATAAGCCTCACTAGCTTCTTTGAATTTATCCTCAGCTTTTTTATCTCCTGGATTTTTGTCTGGATGATATTTTATAGCAAGTTTTCTGTAGGCAGATTTTAATTCTTCAGGGCTAGCACTTTTTTGAACACCTAAGACATCGTAATAATCTCTTTTAGCCATGTATTTAACCTGGACAATTAGATGTCAGTTAAGCGCTTTTTTCTTTATTCTCGTCTTTTACTTCTTCGAAGTCCGCATCAACAACATTATCGTCTTTTTTTTCCTTTTTATCATTGCCTTCATCTTTGTCAGAATCTGGTTTTGTACCTTGTTGTGATTTATAAATAGCCTCGCCAAGTTTCATTGAAGATTGAACTAGACTCTCGGTTTTCTTCTTAATGTCTTCTATGTCTTCACTTTTTAAAGCCTCTTTAAGAGCGCTGGAACCGTCTTCGATTGCTTTTTTTTCAGCATCTGAAATTTTTGATCCATGTTCTTTAAGGTTTTTTTCAGTTGAGTGAATTAAAGTGTCTGCCTGGTTTCTTACATCAACAGATTCTCTTTTCTTTTTATCAGCTTCTTTGTTCGCTTCAGCATCTTTAACCATTTTTTGAATTTCCTCATCACTCAATCCACCTGATGCTTGAATTTGAATTTTTTGTTCTTTTCCTGTGCCTTTATCTTTTGCAGATACATTCACAATACCATTAGCATCAATGTCAAAAGTCACTTCAATTTGAGGCACTCCTCTAGGAGCAGGTGCTATACCTACTAGCTCAAAATTACCAAGTAATTTGTTGTCAGTTGCCATTTCTCTCTCTCCTTGAAGAACTCTAATAGAGACTGCTGGTTGATTGTCTTCAGCGGTAGAAAAAACTTGGCTTTTCTTTGTTGGTATAGTTGTATTTTTCTCAATTAGCTTTGTTGAAACACCTCCAAGTGTTTCAATACCTAAAGATAGTGGTGTTACGTCCAATAAAAGCACATCTTTTACATCACCCTGTAGTACACCTGCTTGGATAGCTGCACCCATAGCAACAACTTCATCAGGATTCACACTTTTATTTGGATCTTTACCAAAGAAATTTTTCACCTCGTTAATCACTTTTGGCATTCTCGTCATGCCTCCAACCATTACTACTTCATCAATATCACTTGCAGAAATTCCAGCATCTTTTAAGGCAGTTTTACATGGAGGAATTGTTCTACTAATTAAATCCTCAACCAAAGCTTCAAGCTTTGCTCTTGTCATTTTTAAATTGATATGTTTTGGACCAGATTTGTCTGCAGTTATAAAGGGTAAATTAATATCTGTCTGTTCAGCAGCAGATAGTTCAATTTTTGCTTTTTCTGAAGCTTCCTTTAATCTTTGAAGAGCAAGTTTATCTGTTTTTAAATCAATACCACTGTCTTTTTTAAATTCTGCAATTAAATAATCAACAACAGCATTATCAAAGTCCTCACCACCTAAAAACGTATCACCATTTGTCGATTTTACTTCGAAGACACCATCACCTAGTTCTAGTATAGATACGTCAAAAGTACCTCCACCTAAGTCATAAACAGCAATCTTTTTATTTTGTTTCTTATCTAATCCATACGCAAGCGATGCTGCTGTTGGCTCATTTATAATTCTTAAAACCTCTAAGCCAGCTATTTTACCAGCATCCTTAGTTGCCTGCCTCTGTGCATCATTAAAATATGCTGGCACAGTTATTACAGCTTTAGTTACTGCTTGACCTAAATATTTTTCAGCTGTCTCTTTCATTTTTTGAAGAATAAAAGCAGAAATTTGAGATGGTGAGTATTTTTGGTTTTTTGCCTCAATCCAAGCATCACCTTTTTCTGAATTTACAATTTTAAATGGAGCTGCATCTATATCTTTTTTAACTGTTGGATCTTCAAAATTTCTTCCTATTAATCTTTTGACTGCAAAAATAGTGTTTTCTGGATTTGTAACTGCTTGTCTTTTGGCTGGCTGACCAATTAATTTTTCATTTTCGTCAGTAAAGGCTACTACTGAAGGGGTTGTTCTAGCACCTTCCGTATTCTCTAAAACCTTAGCTTGTGTACCCTCCATTATAGCTACACAAGAGTTTGTTGTTCCTAAATCAATACCAATAATTTTGCTCATAAACTAATATTTCTAATCTTCATATAGGGGTTAAATTTAATTCTACAAGTTGATCTAATCATTATTTATTATCTAAATTTTGTTTGTTTTCTTGAGGTTTTTTGTCTTTGACATCAGTTTTTTTTGAAACTCCTACTAATGAGGGTCTTAACAGCCTATTTTTTATCATAAAGCCTTTTTGGATTTCTTGTACAATTGTTCCTGGTTCTTTTTCATCATCCTCAATTTCCATCATAGCTTGATGAAAATTTGGGTCCAATTTCTTATTTAGACTGTCTATTGGTTCGATATTATTTTTTGAAAAAATAGAGATCAAATCTTTTTTTATTATAATAAGATGATCTAGTGTTTTTTTTAAAGCATCTGAATTTTTTAATGATTCATCGTTATTTAAAATTTGCATTGATCTTTCAAGATTATCAATGAGGTTTAGGGCTTCTCTTGCAAAAGCAAATCCTCCATATTCGTAAGCTTCATCTTTTTCTTTTTCAAATCTTCTTCTTTGATTTTCCATTTCAGCAAATGCTCGAGCAAGCTTGTCTTCTAATTCTTTTATTTTGTCATCTGCACTTACCTCAGAAGATTCTTCTTCTTCATTTTTAGGTTCTTTAACGTCCAAGTTTTGATCTTGCGATGTTTGTTCTCTTTTTGAGTCACCATCTTCATTCTCTAATATACTTTTTTCTTGTTTTTGGCTTTCTTCTTTTTCCATATTAACTTATATGGTAAGAAAATTAAAAATTTCTAGATGTTAAATAAAAAAATTAAAAAATTGCTCATAGGGACTAATAATAAAGGAAAATTAAAAGAAATAAGGAATTTGCTACCCAAAAACATTAAAACTTACTCAACGCTAGACTTTAATCTAAAAAGTCCTAAAGAAAATGGGAAGAATTTTAAAGAAAATTCTCTGATAAAATCAAGATTTTTCTCAAAAAAATCTAAACTAATCTGCATTGCTGATGACTCAGGTTTGGAAATTGACATTCTTGATAATAAACCAGGAATATATTCTGCAAGATGGGGTGGAAAAAAATCAAATTTTAATAAAGCTATACAAAAGGTTTATAAGGAGCTAACCAAGAAAGATCAAAATTGGAGAAAAAAAAAAATAAAAGCCAGATTTGTCTGTGCTTTGTCGATTTGTTATTTTAACAAAAAGATAGCTTGTGTAGTTGGAAAAGTAGAAGGTGAAATTTCTCCTAAGCCTAAAGGTAAAAATGGTTTTGGATATGATCCAATTTTTATACCAATTAGAAATCATAAGACATTTGGTGAAATGAAATCATCTCAAAAATACAATATAGATCACCGATTTAAAGCATTTAAAAAAATTAAAAAATTTCTTTAAGCTTTCCATTTTTGACTTCATAAAAATTTAATCTATGATTAATTTTATTATTTTCAATATCAAAAATTCCAATTTTCCCTTTAAAAGAATTCTTTTTTTTGAATAATTTTTCCATATCATCTAAGTTATTGTTCAATGACAAGTAGTAAATAAGTCCAACCAAATCATAACTCAAAAGAGATAAATAATTTGGATATTCATTAAACTCTTTATTGAACTTTTTTTCAAAATTTTCTAAGTTTTTTTTATTTATTGAAGGATAATAAATTGGTTGAATAGTTTTTTCTTTTAAAAGACTTTCATCAAACCATTGGTTAAAAGTGATGATTGATTTGTTTTTTGGTGAAACATCAGTATATAATAGAGATGTAATTACACTTTTTAAGCTCTCGTCAAAATCTGATATAATAACTGAATCAAAATTTACTTTCCCTATAGTATATCTTTTGTTTAACTTTTCTAATTGTTTTTTTTTATCTATCAAATCAGAATTCTCAACCCTTTTAATTTCATCCAATAAGTTTTGTTTTCTAATTTTATAGTTTGTAATTTTTTCAATTTGAGCTGTTAATTTTGTGGGCTCAGTATCATAGATATAGTGTTTAGATATTTTAATTTTTGATTGTTTTATTCCTTTTTTAATTTCATTTTCATAATCAAGTTTTGGAGTAAGAAATATTGTTTTCTTAATATCATTAATTTCAATAAATTTTTTAATAGCATTTAATTGAGAAGTTGCATTGACACCACCACTAATTATATTGGTGGGTAAATTTAAAGTTTTATTTGTTAAAGAAACAAAAATTATTTCTTCAACTTCATTAAGATAATTTAAACTTTTGTAAAATACCGGTCCTATAATTATTTTAACTCCTATATCTCTTAATTCAAAAGCTGATTTAATAGTCTTGTTGGGATCTGATCCTGTGTCTTTAGGGAAAATTTCAATTTTTTTTGAATTAATATCTTTAAGTGCAATCCTTGTTGATTTTACAATCTGCTGTCCTATTTTCTTATCTTCACCAGTCAATGGAACTAGCAAACCAATTTTAATTTTTTTTTCTGAAGAAAATCCGAATGGATAAAGGCATAAAAAATTAAAAAAAACAAAAGTGATAATTTTAAAAAATTTATTCATTTTTCATGATATTATATTATTTAATTTGAAATTATGGTTACAAATTCTGAGCTGCAATATAAAGATATAAAAAAAGGTCTATATTTAGTCTCAACTCCTATAGGCAATTTAGATGATATTACGCTAAGAGCCATAGAAATATTGAAAAGTTCTGAATTTATACTCTGTGAGGATACGAGGATTTCAAAAATTTTACTTAAAAAATTTAAAATAAATTCTAAATTAATTTCAAATCATAAGTTTAATGAAAAAAAAAATATATCAAAAATATTAGAATTACTAAAAACAGGATCAATTATATCTATAGTTTCTGATGCAGGCACACCCAGTATTTCAGACCCAGGCACAATTTTGATTAACGAATGTGTGAAAAATAATTTGAATATTATTCCCATCCCTGGTCCATCGTCGGTTACAGCAGCGGCATCTATAAGTGGGTTTTCAGAAAAATTTTTTTTCTATGGCTTTTTTCCTGAAAATAAAAAAGAATTTATAAAAGAGATGGATAATCTATCTAAAATAAATTCTTCTATAATTTTTTTTGTCTCTCCTAAAAAAATAAATCGAATTATTCCTTTTTTAAAAAAATATTTTCAAGGAAGAAAAATTGTAATTTGTAGAGAGATGACAAAATATTTTGAAGAATTTATCCGAACAGATATAGATATTTTAGAGCTATTTAAAACAGAACCTAAAGGAGAGCTTACTATTGTGATTTCTGACAAGAAAATAGATAAAAGAATTTCACAAAATCTAGATGAATCGGATAAAAGACTTATTAAGAGTATGATAAATAAACTATCAATAAAAGATATAACTAATTTTATAAATCATAAGCAGGAAATTTCTAAAAAAGAAATTTATAACTATTGTATTAAACTTAAAAATGAAAATTAAATTTGTTATAATTATTCTTTTAACAATTATTTTATCAGGGTGTGCTGGTGTCTCTTCAAAGGGCATATTTGGTACAGGAGTGAGTGTTGCTTTTGACCCAAGATCTGTTGGTACACAGATAGATGATTCAATTATGGAAAAAAGTTTATCGGCCAAAATATTGTTATTAGATAAATCTTATTTCTTATCAGTAAAATCAAAAGTTTTAGATGGCAGGATTTTTCTAACGGGCAAGGTTAATGATCCTGAAGAAAAACTTAAATTAACAAAATTAGCGTGGGAAACACATGGTGTCAGATCTGTAAGAAATGACATTAGGGTCAAAGAAGAATTTAATTTTAAACAATCAGCAAAAGATTTATTGATTACATCACAATTGAGAACTGCATTAATTATTAATAAAAAAATAAAAGCAGCAAATTATCAAATAGATACTTACAAAAAGAAGATTTATATTTATGGTATCGCAATTAAAGCTGAGGAAAAAGAATTAGTTTTGACTGAGGCAAGAGAAATTTTAGATGTGAAAGACGTTATTGCCAGCATAATTCTTGTAGATGAATTAAGAATTCAAAAAAATTAACCTATTTTTTATAGTCAATAACATCTGCAGAATAGGAAGCAATTGATGCTAAATTTAGTATTTCAGAAGTGGAGCTTCTTAATGGTGCTATCTCGATCGGTAGACCTAAACCAATTAATAATGGTCCTATAACTTTAGCTCTACTCATGGATTTAATCATTTTATAAGATATAGCAGCACTATGTTGACTTGGCATTATTAAAACATTCGAGTTTCCAACAATTTCAGAAAACGGATAAAGTTCTTTATACATTTCCTCTAAAGCAACATCTGGCTGCATTTCACCATCAAATTTAAAATCAACATTACTTTTTTTTAAAATTTCAACTGCATCACTTAATCTTTTTGTTCTGTCTGTAGCAGGTTCACCAAAAGTTGAATGTGATAAAAAAGCTACCTTAGGATCAAAACCAAAAAGACGTACAACTCTTGCTGCAGATTTTGCCATTTCAGCTAATTGTTTTGCGTCTGGATATTCTATTACCGAAGTATCGCAAATGAATATTGTTTTACCTCGATTTACAACTAAATTTAATCCAAACATTATCTCACCTGGTCTAGGATCAACAACTTTAGTTATTTTTTCTAAGGATGAGGAATATCTTCTTGTATTTCCTGTTACCATGGCATCAGCATCACCACAGGCTACCATACAGGATGCCCAAATAACTCTATCGTTTCTAATTAATCTATCACAATCCCATTCTAACATTCCTTTTTCTCTTTGTAGTTTTTTAAATAAGTATTCAACGTACTTTTTTCTTTTGGAAGAATCTTTTGAGTTAATAATTTGAATATCAAAATTTTCACTATACCCGATTTTTTTTATTTGTTGTTCTATTAGCGATTCTTTCCCAATAAGAATAGGTGTTCCTAATTTTGAATTTTTAAAAGCTATTGCAGCTTTAAGAGTATTTTCATCTTCACCATCAGCAAAAACAACTTTTTTTGGTTTTCTTTTTATATAAGTATTAACTCCTTGCATAATTGTAACAGTCGGATCCAATCTTTGTTTAAGTTGATCTTTGTACAAATCAAAATTATTAATTTTTTTTCTTGCAACCCCCGTTTCCATTGCAGCTTTAGCTACTGCTGCAGGAATAACACTTATTAATCTAGGATCAAACGTGGATGGAATTATATATTCTTTTCCATAATGTGGTCTTTCCCCACCCATTGCTGCTACAACCTCGTCTGGCACATCTTGTTTAGCTAGATCAGCTATTGCGTGCGCTGCCGCAACTTTCATTTCTTCATTAATTGTTTTGGATCTTACATCCAGAGCTCCTCTAAAAATATAAGGAAATCCAATAAGGTTATTTACTTGATTGGGATAATCTGAACGCCCAGTTGCTATAATTGCATCATCTCTCACTTCCTCAATCTCTTCAGGGGTTATTTCAGGATCAGGATTTGCACAAGCAAAAATAATTGGATTTTTACCCATTTTTTTTACCATATTTTTTGTTAAAGCGCCTTTTGCAGATAAGCCTAAAAAAACATCAGCATCTTTAATTGCATCATCAAGTGTTCGATCGCTAGTTTCTATTGCATGATTTGATTTCCATTGGTTTAAATTATCTCTTCCATGGTAAATGACTCCTTTTCTATCTATCATTGTAATATTTTTTTGTGGTACACCGCTTTTTTTAAATAAGTTTGTGCAAGCCATAGCTGAAGCACCAGCTCCATTCACTACTATTTTAATTTTATCAATAGTTTTTTTGCTAATGTCGAGAGCATTAATTAACGCTGCTGTTGTAATTATTGCTGTGCCATGTTGATCATCATGAAAAACAGGAATATCTAAAATTTCTTTAAGTTTTTCTTCAATAACAAAACAATCGGGCGCAGCAATATCTTCAAGATTAATACCACCAAAACTTGGAGAGAAATTTTTTATACTATTTATTATTTCATTAGGGTCAGTTGAGTCAATTTCAAGATCAATCGAGTCAATATCTGCGAATCTTTTAAACAAAACAGCTTTTCCCTCCATTACAGGTTTAGAGGCTAATGCACCAAGATTTCCCATTCCTAAAATTGCTGAACCATTGCTTATAACTGCCACCAAATTTCCCTTACTTGTATAATCAAATGCAGCTTCAGGGTTTTCACTTATAGCTCTTACAGGAGCTGCAACGCCAGGAGAATAAGCTAAGGCCAAGTCTCTTTTTGTTGTCATATTTTTAGAAGAGGATATCTCTATCTTCCCTGGTTTTTTATGACTATGAAAATCTAATGCTTCCTTATCTGTGTAATGATCAATTTTTGTTTTTTTCATTTATGTTAATTAGGTGTACAAATGGGGTAAAATTAAGACTAATATGATTTA
>MDTD01152643.1_pt1 | contig 41475 bp, 40 predicted proteins | sample 811221 | NCBI WGS metagenome assembly MDTD01 (sample SAMN05326646, study PRJNA326480) | marine metagenome | isolation source: seawater | place: Pacific Ocean: South West | collected 2011
ATTTTATTTCTGGACTAGCAATTCTTACATGAATTTCTTTAGCTCCTGCATCGTAAAGCATCTTAACTATTTTATGAGATGTTGTACCTCTTACAAGAGAGTCATCAATTAGTATGATTTTTTTATCTTTTATAGAACTTTTATTTGCATTTAATTTTAGCTTAACTCCCAAGCTTCTTATTTTTTGAGCAGGTTCAATAAAAGTTCTACCAACATAATGATTTCTAATTAAGCCTAGATCAAAATTTATTTTAGTCTTTTGACTATATCCAAGAGCAGCTGCATTTCCAGAATCTGGGACTGGTACTACAAGATCAGCTTTTATGTTATCCTCAGAAGCTAATTGTTCACCAAACTTTTTTCTATATTCATAAGTAGTTTTTCCATTTAAAATACTGTCTGGTCTTGAAAAATAAATATACTCGAATACACATGGTCTTGATTTTTTCTTAGGGAAGGGTTTTATACTTTTTAGATGATCATTCTCTATTACAACTATCTCGCCATTTTCAACTTCTCTTATAAATTTAGCACCAATAATATCTAGCGCACATGTTTCTGAGGATAATACATATGAATTTTTTAATTTTCCAATTACCAAGGGTCTTATACCCAAAGGGTCTCTTACTCCTATTAGTTTATTTTGAGCTAACATTACTAAAGCGTACCCACCGTGAATTTGAAAAATTGCATCAGTTATCTTTTCTTCAGTTGTAGTTCTTTTTGATTTAGCAATTAATTGTATAATAACCTCCGTATCGGATGTTGAGTAAAAAATAGCTCCATCTTTAACAAGTTTTTTTCTTATAGATAATGCGTTTGTGAGATTTCCATTATGAGAAACTCCAATACCACCCGCATAAGTGTCTGCAAAAAAAGGTTGGATATTTCTTAGGGTTGTCCCGCCAGTTGTACTATATCTATTATGACCAATAGCAAAATTCCCTGGTAAATTTTTTAATACTTTTTCGTTGTTGAAATTATCACCAACTAAACCAAACCTTTTTTCAGAATAATATTTATTTCCATCATAAGATACAATTCCACAACCTTCTTGCCCTCTATGTTGTAAGGCATGAAGACCAAGAGCAGTTAGCGCAGAAGCATCATCAAAATTACTTATTCCAAATACACCACATTCCTCTTTTAATTTAGGATTATAATTCTTGAACTTTTTCTTTAGCATCTTCATATTCTTTTTTATCTGGGAATTCTTTTATAAGATAGTTACTTCCTTTTTCAACTATTTGAAAGGTAAAGGAGTTATCCAAATTAATTGGCCACCTGTCCGAATTGTAAATTATATCTATGGTTGCAAAAATACATACTGAAATTACATATCCTCTTAAAAATCCAAAAAAGAAACCAAATATTTTATCAAGACTTCCTATTCCTGTATAGGTCACAGCTTTACTGATTCCCTTGTTAATAAATAAAATTAAAAAAATAATTATTACAAAAAGACATATACCAAGAATTACATCAAGAACATATTCATTATCAATTACATCTTTTACATATGGCTTTGCTTTAGGAAACATTAATAAAGTTATTACATAAGCTAATAACCACTTCGAGGCTGACAATAAACTTAAAACAAAACCTTTTTTATAACACTTAAATAAAGATAAAACTGTTATAAAGATATAAATCAAATCAAATAATGAAACATGCTCAAATAAATTTAAAAAATTATCCATCTTGAAGTTTATTGAAATGGTTTAAATTTAATTAATAGTGCTGGTAAAAGAGTTAAAACTGACAACATTGCTAGCAGCATAGCAATACCTGTAAACATACCAAAATAAATCGTTGGTATAAAATTAGATAGAACTAAAATTGAAAACCCAAAAACGATAGTTATAGACGTGTTTAAAATAGCAATACCTACAGTCGAATGACAATAACTCACAGTCTTCTCATAATTTTTAATTCTGTTAAACTCTTCTTTAAATCGGTAAATATAATGAATGCTGTTGTCTACAGCTATACCTATTGTAATTGCAGCAATTGTAATTGTCATCATATCAAGCGGAATCTCTAACATGCCAATTATTCCCAAGATAAAAAAGGCAGCAATAAAATTTGGTACTATACCAATTAGGGAAAGCTTAATATTTTTAAACAAGATTATAAACATGGCAAAAATACCAACCATAACAAATCCAAGAGTTAAAATCTGAGATTTAAATAAACTTTGAAGAAGATTGTTAAATAAAATCAAAACACCTGCTAACTTAAATTCATCTTTTTCGAGACCTAACTTATTTTCTAAGTCAAATTTAATTTGGTTTATCAAATCATTTCTTTTTAAATTAGGAAGAGAGTCTTTTATCCTTAGGTTAATTCTTGCTTCAGAGTCTTCTATTGAAATATATGGATCAACAATCTCATTTTTAATAGTTTCTGGAATTTTTGAGTACAAAACTCCCAATTCTAAAGTCCCAAAAGGTTTTCCATCGTTTAATGCTGTAGCTACTTCTAGAATTGAAGAAAATGATAAAACCTTTCCAACTGCAGGCAGAGTCTCTAAATATTTATGTACATTTTCTATTTTATTTATTTTATCTTTTGTAAACCAATATTTTTCATCATCATCCTCTACCATATCATCCCAATCCTCTTCATTAGAGGAAGAGTCTTGCTCAGATATCGGGAATTTAATTATTATATCTAAAGGAGTTGTTCCACCAAGTTTATCATCAATTAGCTTCATGCCTTTATAAATTTCTGTATTTTTTTTAAAATAGTTTATAAAACTATTTTCTACTTCGAGCTTACTTATTCCGAATATACTAAGAAAAATTATAACCAAGGTAATGAAAAAAATTGAATTTTTATTTTTTGATGTAAAGTTTGATAAGCTTGAAGTGATATTCGAATTTTGATTTTCTTGTAAAGAAACTTTTTTGTCCTCTAAAAAATTTAATAAAGTTGGTAGCAAAGTAAATGTTACAACAAAAGATGATAGTAGACCTATAGTCATCATCCAACCGAAATCTATAATTGGTTTGATCTCGCTAAAAATTAACGACAGAAAAGCACATATTGTAGTTAATACAGTATAAATTATAGGCCAAACCATTTTTTGACTTGTCATTAATATTAATTCACTTTTTTTTAGATTTGTATTATTTTTTTTTAATTGAAGAAACCGCGTACTCATATGAATATTCATAGCCATTGTTAGTATTAACATTAGGGCAATAAAGTTTGATGATATAACTGTAACTTTCCATCCAAGAACTCCAAGTAATCCCGTCATTACTATAACTGATAAAAGACAACTTGATATAGGAACAATAATCCAAACTACATTTCTAAAAACATACCACAAGGTTGTAATTATAAATATTAATACGCCTAAACCAAAAATTATTATATCACTTTTAATAAAAGTCATCATGTCATCGGCAATCATCGGTATTCCACCTAAATGTATTTTTGATACATTTTTATATCCTTCAATAACCTCTCTAATTTCTAAAATATTTTGATGATTTTTTTTTTTAATATTATCTCTAAAAATTTCTCTTTCTTTTTTATTTTTGAAAATTGGCTCGATTTCTTTTTGCTTCAGATAAACAATTATACCTGTTGTTTTTCCATCTTCGCTTATAACAAAGTTTCTAAATACAGGACTGTTTAATATTTCATTGAAACCTTCTTCTCTATCAACTCCCTCACTTTTTAGAGTGCTAAAATTCTGGAGCTTTTCAGTAAGAGTTTCATCTTTAATATTTAATAGTGGTAGGTCTAGTATTGTAATTACACCATGCACCCAATCTAAACTTTGAAGTTTATATTTTAAACTTAATAAATTATTTACTGAATTATCCGAGGTAATATCTTCTTTTGGAGTATAGGTTAAAACTAAAAATTCTTTTGCACCATATCTTTGATTTACTTCATTTAAATATTTTAAATCTGGATCACCTTCAATAAGAAGTGTATCAGAGGATGCATCTAATCTAAAGTTTTTAGAATTATAAGCAAAAAATAACAAACAAAAAATAAGAAGAGTGAAAATAAATTTAGGCTTTTCAATAATATTTTTTTTATAAATTTGCGCTAACATGCTTTATTAGCTTATATAATTTTAATTAAGAATTTTGAAGATCTTTAAATTTAGTAAACATTGCTTCAAATTCCAGCATAACGGTACCTGTAGGGCCGTGCCTTTGTTTTTGGATAATTAGCTCAGCTAAATGAGAAACCTCATTCATTTTTGCTTGCCATTCTGCATGTTCAACTGTGGCAGGTCTTGGTTCTTTATTTTGTAAATAATACGCTTCTCTGTATACAAACATTACAACGTCCGCATCTTGTTCAATAGATCCAGACTCTCTTAGATCAGACAACTGAGGTTTCTTTTCGTCTCTTTGTTCTACAGCTCTAGAAAGTTGAGATAAAGCTAGAACAGGCACACTTAACTCTTTAGCCAAAGCTTTTAATCCTTGAGTAATTTCAGAAATTTCTTGAACTCTTCCATCTCTTGTTCTACTTGCTCTCATCAATTGAATATAGTCAATAACAATCAAATCTAAGCCAAATAATCTTTTAATCCTTCTTGCACGATTACTAAGCGCAGCTATTGAGATCGCAGGTGTTTCATCTATATATAAAGGAAGTTCAGAGATATTTTTAGAAGTTTCTATAAATTTATCAAACTGTTCCTCTGAAATTTTTCCTCTTCTAATATCGTTAGATTTAATTCTAGATTGTTCAGCAATTATTCTTGTAGATAATTGTTCTGATGACATTTCTAAAGAAAAAAAAGCAACACAAGCTTTTTTATTATCTTGCTGAATTTTACTTGCTGCATTAAAAGCTATATTTGTAGCTAATGCAGTTTTACCCATTGAAGGTCGCCCTGCAATGATGACTAAGTCAGACTTATGAAGTCCTCCAAGTCTTCCATCTAATTCCTTTAAACCTGTGGGTACACCAACTATTCCTTCTTCGTTTTTATATGCGTTAGAAGCCATTTCAATAGTTTGTTTCATAGCTTCATCAAATTTTACTAAAGAAGAATTAAAATTACCCTTTTCAGCTAAATCAAATAAAGTTTTTTCAGTATCTTCAATAATATCTTTTCCATTTTTATTTATGTCATTTAGCTTTGCAGCATAAGTCATATTCTCCGAAATTTTTATTATTTCTCTTTTTACAAATAAATCGTAAATTAATTTAGAATATTCAATAGTTTGTCTTGATGATGAAGAGAACTTAGTTATTTTAATTAAATACTCAGGGATGTTTAAATCATCTTTTTCGTTTTCAAAAAAATTTTTTAATGTAATAGGATTAGCCAGCATTCCACTCAATATAAGATTTTCAATAGCTGAAAATATCTTTTGATGCATTGGATCAAAAAAGTTGTTACTATTTACAATTGGAGAAATATCATCAAATATTTCATTTGATACTAAAATAGATCCTAAAAGAGCTTGTTCAGCCTCTATATTGTTTGGGAGTTGTTCAAAATTTGATTTAATTAAATTTAGTTTTTCCATTTTAATGTAGATTATTTATATAATTAAACTCTACAACAACTATTCGCTATGGGGAAAAAAATGTATAACTATTTTACAAGTTCTTCAGGTGTTACTTTAATTTTAATACTTATCTCTATATCTGAATGTAAACTTAACAATACTTTAAAATCGCCAATTGATTTAATTTCTGTAATAGGTTGAATTATTGATGAACTTAGTTCAATATTCTCTTTTTCTTTTATAATTTTCGAAATTTCCGAAGGTTTTACCGATCCATATAATTCATTATTCTCAGTTACAAGTTTTTTAATTTCATAGGATTTATTTTTTAACTTTTCTGCTATTTCTTTTGCTAATTTTTTCTTTTCTTGATCTTTTTTATTTAAATCAGTTTTGATTTTTTCAACTTCTTTTATATTTTTTTCTGATGCAAAAAGAGCTTTTTTTTGTGGTATCAAAAAATTTCTCGCATAACCTCTTTTAACATTAATTATTTCACCTATATTTCCTAATTTCCTTAAATTTTCTAATAAAACAATTTTCATAATTTAAATTAATGCTAAATTCCTTGCTCTTTTAACAGATAAGGACAATTCTCTCTGTTTTTTTAGACTAACAGATGTAATTCGAGATGGTAATATTTTTCCATTTTCAGAAGTGTATTTTTTTAAAAGTCTAATATTTTTATAATCAATTTTAGGCGCGCCCTTTCCTGAAAGTGGACATTTCTTTTTAAATTTAAATTTTTGATTTTGAAAAATACTTAGCTTTGCAAAATTACTTTGACCTGAATTTTTTTTAAATTTCTTATTTTTCATTTTAACCTAAATCTTCTTTTTTATCTTTTTCCTCTTTACTTTTTTCAAAATAATTAGTTTCTAAATCAATCTTTTTAACTCTAATTGTTAGATATCTTAAAAGGTTTTTATCTATTTTTTCATTTTTTTCTAATTCTGAAATAGTTTTACCACTACCTTCAATCTTAAAGTGAATATAATTCCCTTTTTTATTTTTTTTAATTAGGTATGAAAGGTTCATTAATCCCCATTTTTCTGTCTTGAGTAAATTTCCATCATTATTTTCAATTATTTTTTTATATTTTTCCTCAACCTGTTTTAATTGAGCAGGACTAACATCTTGTCTAGCAATTATTGTATGTTCGTAAAAATTCATAGTTTAAAAAAAAGCAGGATATACTATTATAAATTTTTAATTACAACATAAAAAATATATTTAAATATATAATGATTTCAGTAGTTTTCCCCGGTCAAGGATCTCAAAAAGTTGGTATGGGATCTGATTTGTATAATAAATTTGATTATTTAAAAGAAATATTTGAGAGCGCAAACCAAACTTTGGGATACAATATTTCAGATCTTATCCTAAATGGACCTCAAGAAAAATTAAATCTAACCAAATACACTCAACCCTCGATATACTTAATTGGATATGTGATTTGCCATATTTTAAAAAAAGAAACGAGTTTTTTTGAAAATAAATTTAATTTTTTTGCTGGTCATTCATTAGGCGAGTATACTGCATTGACTGCTGCCAATACTTTAACTTTTCAACAAGGATTAATGCTTTTAAAAAATAGAGGAGAATCTATGCAATCAGCAGTTCCCAATGGAGAAGGGGGGATGTTGGCTATATTAGGAGTTGAAACAAATGAAGTTAAAAAAATTATAAACGAAAATTGCAGAGATATTAAATGTTATATTGCAAATGATAATTCTAAAGGTCAACTTATTTTAAGTGGAAAAAATGAAGAATTAAATAAATTTTCTTTAATTTTAAAACAGAAAAAAATTAAAAATTTAAAATTACCTGTGAGCGCTCCTTTTCATTGTGAATTAATGAGATCAGCTACAATTAAAATGGAAAAGATAATCAAGAACCAGACTTTAATATTTCCTAAATACAAAGTAGTTTCAAATGTAACTGCAGAAGAATATACAAATATCGATGAAATTAAAAAATTACTAACCAAACAAATTGAAAGCCCTGTTAGATGGAGAGAAAGCGTTGAGTATATGATTTCAAAAGGAACAAAAACATTTATAGAGATTGGTCCAGGAAAAGTATTATCTGGCTTAATTAAGAGGATAAATAAAGATGTAAAAGTATTGAATATTGAGACACTTGAGGATATTCAGGGAATAAATATATGATAAATTTAGAAAATAAAAATATTATTTTAACTGGTGCAACAGGTGGTATTGGATATTCAATAGTTGATACATTAATATCTTTAAATGCTAGGTTAATTGTATCTGGTACAAATGAAAAAAAATTAGAAGAGTTAAATAATAAAAATAAAAATTTAATTTCGATTAAACAAGATATTTCTAATCATGATGAATTAGAAGATTTTATAGAAAGGTGTAGCTCAAAATTTGATAACAAGATAGATGTGTTAATTAATAATGCAGGAATTACTAAAGATAATTTAACAATAAGAATGAATAAAGACGAGTGGGATAAAGTTATAAGTATTAATTTAACTTCCACATTCCTTTTATCCAAATATGTAATAAAAAAAATGCTTAGAAAAAAATATGGAAAAATTATTAATATAACATCCGTTGTAGGACACACCGGCAACTTAGGTCAAGCCAATTACTCTGCATCAAAAGGCGGTGTATCATCTATGTCAAAGAGTCTATCTTTAGAGTATGCAAAAAAAAATATAACAGTAAATTGTATTTCGCCTGGTTTTATCGATACTGCAATGACTGAAAAGATAGATGAAGAATATAAGAATCAGCTAAAATCTAAAATACCTCTTGATAGATTTGGAACTCCACAAGATATTGCTAATTGTACAGCTTTTTTATGCTCTGATTTATCAAATTATATAACTGGAGAAACTATTCATGTAAATGGAGGGATGTATTTTAGTTGACAAATATATGTAAACAACTATTAACGTAAAAAAGGAAAAATACCATGGCAGATGATGTTTCAAGCAAAGTAAAAAAAATTGTAGCGGACCACTTAGGTATAGATGAAGCTAAAGTGTCTGAAGAGTCAAGTTTTATCGACGATCTAGGTGCAGATAGCTTAGATACCGTTGAGCTAGTAATGGCTTTTGAAGAAGAGTTTGGTTCTGAAATTTCTGACAGTGAAGCAGAAAAAATCTTAACTGTTGGTGATGCAATTAAATTTATAGAGAGTAAAGCAAATTAGATTTAATGCTCTCATCCAAAGACGGCAAAATGATAATCCTATCATCACCGTCTGGAGCTGGCAAAACCACATTAGTTAAAAAAATATCAAAAGAAAAAAATTACAGAATTTCCATCTCCCATACGACAAGAGAACCAAGGTCAAACGAAATAGATGGAGAAGACTATTTTTTTATATCTAAAAAAAATTTTCAGAGCCTTATTGATGAAAAATCATTTTTAGAATACGCAGAGGTTTTTCAAAACTTATATGGATCTACTAAAGAACAAGTGTTTAAAAGTTTAAAACAAGGATACAATGTTTTATTTGATATAGACTGGCAAGGCGCCCAACAAATAAAAAAACAAACTTTAAATTTTAGCTTAATTACTTTTTTTATTTTACCACCTTCGAAAGAAGTTCTATTACAAAGACTTATTTCAAGAGGGGAAAGCAAAGAAGATATTATTCAAATGAGAATGAACCAATTCGATAAAGATGTTTTGCATTGGGTAGATTATGATTTTGTTGTAATAAACGAAGATTTGAACGAATGTTACAAAGAAATTGTAGGTTTTCTAGAAGATAAAATTAAATACGACAGGTCTAAAATTGAAAACCATATAAAAAAATTGATTTAATTAAATTTATCTTCATATTCTTTAGAAATTTTAAAAAAAGTTAAAGAATCAAGATTTTGAGGACGATGGTTATATTTCAAATTTAACTTTTTAATAATCGTTTCAGAGTTTTTAAATAAAATATTCAAAGGTTTTTTAATCATTTTACGTCTATTTTGAAAAAAAATATCAGTAACCTTTTCCAAGTTTCGTGGGTTTTTGAAAGTAAAAATTTCCTTCTTAGGTTCAAAATAAACTAGTGAGCTTTTAACTTTTGGTTTTGGGAAAAAATTTTCTGGACCAATATCCATTATTTTTTTAGCTTCTAACTTCCATTCTGTTAATATAGTCAGTCTTCCATATTTTTTTGAATTAACATCAGCTACTATTCGATCAGCAACCTCTTTTTGAAACATTAGAATTAGTTTACTAAATATAGTATTTAAATCATTTAATCTGACCCAATCTATAAGAAGTTTGGACGAAATATTGTAAGGCAAATTTCCAAATAAAATAATATTTCGATTTTTAAATTGCTCCCAATTAAATTTAAGCACATCTTTGTTTAAGAGTTCAACACTCAATTCAAATTTACTTTGAAGTTTGCTTAATAGAATTTTATCTTTTTCAATTGCGATAAACTTATAAGGTTTTTTTTTTAAAATTTCTTCTGTTAAATTACCTGTACCAGGACCAATTTCTATAACAATACTATCATTTGTAATTTTGCCTAAATCTACAATTTGTTTGATTATTTCTCTATTCAAAAGAAAATTTTGCCCAAGACTTTTTTTTGGGACAATATTCATTTTAAGGAGCTTATCAATGTAAAAATATTTTCTAAAGATTTTGTATTAGATTTATTTTTTCCAATCATATCTTCATTAGGCCCATGATCAACTGACATTCTTAAAAAGGGTAAACCTAAAGTTAAATTGGATGCATCAAACTCAAAAAGTGTTTTAAAAGGTGTAAGAACTTGGTCATGGTACATCCCTACTACAGAAGTAAAAAGATTTATATTTTTTTTTAAGAAAAATGTATCTGCTGGAAATGGCCCTTTTATATTTATTTTCATCTTTTTAAGGTCATTTATAGCTGGTTTAATTATTTTTAACTCCTCACTAAATTCTGATTTTGACTCACAGTGAGGATTAAGTCCCAGCAAAGCAATTTTAGGATTGATTTTTAAAATTTTTTTATAAAAATAATGTATATTTAAAACGTTATTTACAATGATTTTTCTAGTAATTTTTTTTGATACTGACTTTAAATCTATGTGTGTTGTAATAGGGGAGACTGATAATTTTTTATTATAAATTAACATAACAGGATTTTTTGAAATTTTTTTCTTAGATTTGTAAAAGATATATTCAGTAATACCAGGATATTTATTTTGTAAAAAAAATTTTTTAGAAATTGGTCCATTTATAAGTATATTGCAAGAGTTAGAATTAATTATTTTTAATCCTTTTTTAAAACAATTTGATAAATAATCTTTTGATTTAAAAGATATTTTATCAAATACTTTTTTAAATTTATAATGCACATCTAATAAATAGATTTTTTTTTTTAATTTATGTAAGATTAAATTATTTTCTTCAATTGTTTCAAAAAACAAATTTTTTTTTAATTTTTTAAGTTGAGCTCTTAGTAGCTCTTGTGACCCTATTAATATTATTGGATAATTTATTTTTTTTTTTACCGATTTTTTATTTAATACTTTGGAAAGAATTTCAGTAAAAACACTATTTGGTTCTCCCAAAATAATAATAACAGGTTTTTTAATTTTCACTTATAAATGTCCTCTTTTTAATTTTATTAAAGTAAATAAAACCTAATTTATTCAATTCATTATTAGTTTCAATATTAACTAATTTTTTCAATTCTTCTTCTAAATTAATTTTTTCATTGATTTTTCTTCTATCATTTATCTTCAAAATTAAATAACCACTTTTAGTTTTAATTGGTTTTGTTATTGTCATTTCATTTTTAATTATTGAATAGATATTTTGTGATATTTGATTTGATTTAACCCAACCTATTTTTCCTCCTAAATTTTTACTCTCTGAAATACTAAATATGCTGGCAGCAGCCTCAAAACCTGATTTATCAATTTCTTGATATATTTTCTTTGATATTTCCTCTATAGATATATTGCTTTGGCTATTAAATAAAATTTCGCTAAGATTTAGCTCCTCTATCTCATTTTTTTGATTTTGTATTTGTTTAATCAAACTATCTGTATCAATCTTAATTTTAGTTTTAAATTTATTAAATATAAATTCTTTCCACAGGTTATCTATACCAATATTTCTTATAAAATATTTATAATTTAAATTATATTCATCTAGTTTTGATAGGAATAATTCTTTATTTTGAAAATTTGAATTAGCAATAAAGTTTTCAGAGTAAACCTCTCCAAAATTATCTTTGTCAATGTCAAAATATTTCATAAGCTCTATTTCCTTTATTTTTCTGTTCACTAGTGAGTTTTCAGAGATTTTTTCAATTTGACTGTTAGATAAATTTTTCATGTTAGGATTTAAAAAAAGTAAAAATTGCTTTTCATTTTCTAAATCAATACTAGTTATAATTTCATTATTTATTTTTTTTAGTATTGATGTATTAGTTTTTGAAAAAGAAAAACAAGTAGATAAATTTATAAATAGCAAAATTAGAAAAAGATTTTTAATAATTTTAATTATCATTTAAGATTGGGTGTATTTATATCTCCAAATGGTATAAATGAGATCTTAAAGAAAATATTTTTACCCGAATTAATTGAATCTTCCTGATAAAATTGCTTATTATATACTACAGATGCCTTTAAACAGTCATTCTTATATTCGTATATTAAATTATAATAATTAGTTAAATTTTTATCTATATTTTTATTAGTTTCAAAGGCAATTGAATTTGACTTATCAATTTGAAGTTCAGTAAAATTATTTAAATAGCTTTCGTCACCAACGTGATTACTTTTTTCCATGTATTCAAATGATGTTTTAAATCTATTATTATTATAAATCGCAGATAATAAACTATAATTAGTTTCTTTTAAATTCTGATCCAATGAAAAATTATAATTTAATGTTAAGTTTTCAGTTATATTTAAACCTGAGTATCCAATTAAATCTGATGTTTTTTCACCTAAAGATGAGCTAACTGGCAAGTCATCATCTTTATTATTTCTTAAATTTACAGCTAATCCAAATCTTAGTTTGTCATTTTTCAAATTATCTATTTTTTTATACTCTAGCCCAACAGTGGCTGATGTGCCTGACTCGACGGTATTATTACCAATTCGATCAATTATAAATAAATCTTGAAAATTTAATATGTTTTTATTCTCATTTTTTAGGTTTAATCCTTTGTTGGGACTAAATCTTAAAGATGTCTTAGGGGTAAGAAAGCTCTTGCTAATGTTATTATTTTTAATTAATGGATATTCAAAATTCATTATTACGCTTCCAAATAATTTACTATCTTTATCATCTTTGTATGTGGGAGATTTATCACCATATGAATTAGTATTTTTTAGTAAAAAATTAAAGTCTTTTTGCAAGTTACTAAATTGATTTTGATTATTTGAATTTAATATTATGTCATTTATTAAGTCGCCTTCATCTACATTAGTATTAAATTTTCTATAAGTACCGCTTGAATTAAAATTAAGTGAATTAAAGAAATTATTTTTTAAACTTATTTGTTTACTAAATTTATAATTTGGAAATATATACTCATATTTATCGCTATCGCTCTTTGCCAAATCTTCAATTATATCAATTGAAGATGAAAAATTGTATTCATTATTATATGTCTCAATAATAAATGAAGAGTTAAGAACACTTTGGTTTTTAATTAGTGGTGATGTAATTTGATATTTCTTCAAGTAATCTTTATTTGACACTGTTTCTATCTTCATTTCATAAAATGAGTCATCAAAATCACCCCTCAGTTTAGTGAAAAAATGCAAATTTGTGTCATTTTTTTTATTATAACTAAGATCTGTTATCAGGCTTGAGTCTTTAAAAGCTTGTCTATACTCAGTTTGCACAAATAAATTATTATTATTATATAATCTTGGAGATATTGTCATATCTTTATCTTTATCAATGACTTTAAAATATGGAAGTTGAGTTGAAAATCCAAGATTGCTGCTGTTTATAAATTGAGGAAAAAGAAATCCTGACTGTCTTTCAACTTCAGGATCTGGATGAAAAAAGTAAGGAAAATAAGCTACAGGTACGTCATAAATTTTTAACCATGTGTTTTTATATTCTATACGCTTTTTTTCCTTTAAATGATTAACTTCTTCAGCTGAGATAGACCAAGCTGGACACTTTCCTTTTATATTTTTACAAGTAGTGAAGCTACTTTTTTTCATAGAAGTTTTTGATTTGTTTGAGATTATATATCTTCCAACTAGCCTGGGATCATTCTCTGAATTTCCAAAAGTTTCTTTATTAAATATAAAATTAAAATCTGATCCTACAAGTTCATTAGTTTTTAGGTCAATATATCCATTTTTTAATTCAAGTTCATTTTTTTCAGAGTCATTAAGTTTTAAATACTGGGCTTTGAGAATTTTTTCCTCTATATCAAAATAAAAACTTGATAGTAAAAATTTGTTGTTATCATTATCAGTAACTGTAGTTTCTTTATCAGAAAAAAACTTTCTCTGATTTTTCTCAAATGATATATCTTTAGTTTGTATTAAGTAATTATTATTATAATTTATTTTTGTATTACCTAGACTTTTAATTATCTCTTCTTGGTTATTATAAACAATATGTTCAGAATTAATTATAGTATTATTTTGATAGTCATTTAGTAAAACATTTTCTCTAATTTCTAATTTTCTTTTATTTTGATCAAAAAAAGAATTCTTACCATTTACTTCTAAAATAGTATCTAAATTTTCATTTAAGAATGTAATTTTAGTTTTTCCAAAAGAAGATATTAAATTAATATCTCTATTAAAAATAATTTTGTTACTTGTTGCCTGATAATTTCTAATTTTATCATAAAAAAATACATTTCCATTAATTTCTATTATATTTTTAATTTTATCATAAGTTGCTTCATTTCCTGTAATTTGAATTTTATTACCGTCTTTTATACTTATAGATCCAGATGCTTTTATTATTTCTCCTTTATCTTTAATATCTAATACTTCAGCATCTATTACTAAATCTTTAGCTAAAACTCGATTTAAACTAAATAAAAATAATAGAGAAATTAACAGATAAACTAAATAAAATTTATTTTTCATTTATATTCACAATCCCTATCATACAACTTAAAAATAAAATTAAATTAGGTAACCAGATTGCAAGTAAAATAGGTATCTTGTTGTTTGCCCCAAGCAATCCGAAAAAATAATAGATATAATAAATAGTTACAGATAATAAAATACCTAAAATTATCATAAAACTTTTAGATTTTTTTAATTTAACATTTAACATTAATATTGATGAAAGTAGCGAAAATATTATCAGGCTTATTGGTATTGAAAATATTTTATTTAAATAAATATCAACTTCTATTGTATTTAAACCAACACTTTCAAAATCTTTTCTTTGTGCATAGAGCTCAAAAATACTTAAAGACTCTAAATTTGAAAAAAGTGAGTTAATTTTAATATAATCAAAGTTAGTTTTAAAATTGAAATTATCAAATTCCTCTACTTTTCCGAAGTTATCTATAATAATCGCATTACTAATTTGCCATGTTTTTTTGGTAATATTTGCTTCATTTGCTATTATATTATTTTGGTTTCTAAATTCATCATCGTAAACAGATATTACCAAATTTTTTAAAATATTTTTTTCAATTTTACCTGAATGAATTATCATGTAATTATTATCCAATTTATCTTTTATCCAAAGTCCATTTTCATTAACCACAGCAAGATATTTGTTATCTTTGGTATATTTATTTTTAAATTCTAAGTAATTATTTTTCATATTTGAAGATATAACATGAAAGATTGAAATAATAATAATTCCTAAAAAAAATACCAGGATTCCGATATAAGATATTAATTTTAAATTATTAATACCGTTATTTTTAAAAATTAAAAGTTCATCGTTATATTGAAATTTTATAAAAAAGAATTGAGTTGCAATCAAAATAATGAATGGAAAAATTTCAAAAAGTATTGATGGTAAATTCAATATTGTAAGGAAAACTGGAAATCCGATACCTACTTGATTATCGTCACTAAAAAACTTTATTTCTTCAAGTATATTCATAATAAAAATAAGTGAAGAAAAAATTAATGTTATAAAAAGAAATCTTGTTAAAAATACATTGTAAATATGTTTTATGACAATTTTGTTATACATAATTTCAAACACTTTTTTTATTTAAATTAAAAATTAAAATATAAGAGCAAATAAAAAATATTATTGGTAAAAAAATACTTATTAAATTTTTTGATATTGATAAACTTATAAATTCAGAATTTACTTCTGAAAGAATTAAAAAAAATAATCCTGATGATAAAATGAGAATTTTATAAAAATTATTTTTTGAATTCGATTTATTAATTAATATTAAAAAAGATGCTATTAAACCTACTATCAAAATATACATTTGTTTAATTGATCTATCAAAGAGTTCTTTTGCACTTTTAACAGAAGAGTCTTCAGAGCAATTAAATATAGGAAGGATATAATTTTCTTTTTTTCCATAAAAAAAATTCTCAACACATGAAAATAAAATATTTGAATTTAATTCTTGTATTTTTGGGTAGGTAGTAGTTTTGCCTTTTAAATTTGAAAGATTAAAAGTAGTATTATTAAATTTAATAATTTTAGCTTTATTATAATTATTATTTTCTATGTCTAAGATATAACCAAATTTCAGATTTAAATATTTTTTCTTACCCCTCTCAATAATAGATCCAGATTTTGCTGATATAATTTGTGAATTAAATTTATCAATACTATCTTTTAAATATATATTTTCCATATTCCCTTTTTCGTCGATGTTTTCAACAAATATTGTAAAATCTTTGACTGTATCAATGAATTTTTTTTCTGTTATTAGAGAAGAGAATAAATCTATATTTGATGTTCTAATAAAATCTCTTGAATAATTTTGTAACTTTGGAACTATTATATAAACAAGTATTAGTTGAATAATTAAAAAGAAAATTGAAACCTTTACAACAAAGTTTATTAATTTTAATTTACTTATTCCATTTGTCCAAAAGATAAGAATTTCATTATTTGTTTGATATTTTTGAATAATATAAAACATACTAATAAAGAAAGAGAAAATAATTACTTTTGAAAAAATTTTAGGAAAATTTAAGGTTATAAATGCAAAATATACTCCAAAACCATGACCATCTTTTGATATAAAATCAAGGTAATTTACCGACTGAATAATCCATACTATTAGAGATAAACTTAAAGAAACAATTAAAAAAAAACTAATAAAGTCGTATAAAAATTTTCTAAATATTATTTTTTCCATTGAAATTTTCTCTTTTGATACATATAAGCTACAACCTATACTATATTTATTACAAATGACTTTAAAAATAAATTATTTAGATAAAAAAAAAGGCACTAGTAAAAACAAGGCCTTTTTTATTGGAAGTATTAATAAAATAGCAGAATTTAAAGGCGAAATAGACAGTAAAACTTTCAAAAAAATTCTTGATCTAAAAAAAAGCAATACTCTAAAAGAAGATAAAATAATTTCTATAAATCAAGACCTTGACCAAAAAATAGTATTAATTTTCGATATTAAAGCTGGGAGTGAAATGGAGTATGAAAAATTAGGCGCAAAATTTTCAGATTTTTTACAGAAAAATGAAATTAATGATATTAAACTAATAACCTCAAATAAAATAAAATCAATTTTATATTCCTCATTTATACACGGCGCCGAACTTAAGTCATATGAATTCAATTTATACAAAACTAATAAAATTAAAAAAAACATTAATTTAATAGTCGATAAATCTATTCTCTCATCTCAATCAAAGAAATTAGATGCTATTTTAAAAGGAGTAAATTTTACGAGAGATTTAGTTTCAGAACCAGGAAATATTTTACATCCAGATGAATACGCAAAAAGATTATTAAAATTAAAAAAATTTGGAATTAAAGTAACAGTTTACGACGAAAAAAAATTAAAAAAAATGGGATGTAATGCATTACTTGGAGTTGGACAAGGAAGTATAAGAGGATCATATTTAGTTACAATGGAATGGAGAGGAAACAAATCAGATTTTAAACCTTTAGCATTTGTTGGAAAAGGTGTTTGCTTTGATACTGGTGGTTATTCACTCAAACCAGCTAAATTCATGGAGGATATGACTTATGATATGGCAGGATCAGCTGCAGTAGTAGGTTTAATGAAAACTTTAGCTTTAAGAAAAGCAAAAATAAACGCTGTAGGTGTAGTGGGGCTTGTCGAAAATATGGTGAGTGGAAACGCTCAAAGACCAGGCGATATTGTAAAATCATATAGTGGAAAAACTATAGAGGTATTAAACACTGATGCTGAAGGTAGATTAGTTTTAGCGGATGCTTTAACTTTTACAGAAAAAAAATTTAAACCTAAATTCATTGTTGATTTAGCAACTTTAACTGGTGCTATTATAGTTTCTTTAGGTTCAGAATATGCAGGGCTTTTTTCTAATAATGATAAACTTTCAAAAGAGTTAATTGAATCAGGTGAGACAGTGGATGAAAAATTATGGAGAATGCCTCTAAATAAAAACTTTGATAAACTAATGGATTCTAAAAATGCAGATATGCAAAACATTAATTATGTTGGAGGGGCTGGTTCAACAACAGCTGCTCAATTTTTACAAAGATTTATTTTAAATAAAACTCCATGGGCTCATTTAGATATAGCAGGCATGGCATTTTCAAAATATGGAGGAGCTTTAAATTCAAGTGGAGCCACAGGTTATGGTGTCCGATTATTAAATAAATTAATTGAGGATCATTATGAGTAATTTTCAGCAAACTTTATCAATTATTAAACCGGATGCTGTGGAAAGAAACTTACAAGACGAGATAAAAAAATTATTTATTAATAATGGGTTCAATATTAAAAATGAAAAAAAAATTCAAATATCTAAAGCTGAAGCAGAAGAATTTTATAAGGTTCATCAATCAAAGCCTTTCTACGGTGATCTTTGCGGTTATTTATCATCAGGTCCAATAGTAGTAATGATTCTTGAAAAAGAAAATGCAGTATTAGAAAATAGAAAGTTAATGGGAGCGACCGACCCTTTGAAAGCAGACGAAGGCACTATAAGAAAAAAATATGGCATTTCAATAGATAAAAATTCTGTTCATGGATCTGATAGCCCTGAAAATGCAAAAATTGAAATAGATTTTTTCTTCAAATCTTAGATAATATTTTTTTAATTGCCTTCGGATAAATTTTATTTTCTAACTTCAAAACTCTTTTTGCAAGTTTTTCTGGAATATCTGAATTTAATATTCTAACTTTTTCCTGCAATATTATCTTACCTGTGTCTAATTTTTCTGTCACAAAATGTACAGTACATCCTGAAAATTTGTCTTTATTTTTAATGGCTCTATCATGTGTATTTAAACCTTTGTATTTAGGCAACAAGGATGGGTGAATATTTATTATTTTCTTATCAAATTTTTTTAAAAATGATCTGCTAAGTTTTTTCATAAATCCAGCCAAACATACAAGTTCTATCTCATTTTTCTGTAGATGATTTAATATTTTTTTTTCGGATTTTATTTTGTCTATATATTTTATTATTTTTGTTTTAATTTTTTTTTTTTTTGAAAATTTTACACCTTCTACGTTATCTTTATTACTAATTACTAATTTTAAATTAATTTTAGAAGATTTTCTTTTTGAGTATTTATATATTGATTTAAGATTACTTCCTCTTCCAGAAATGAAAACTGCACAAGATATTTTTTTTTTTACCAATTGATCTTACCATTAAATATTACTTTGGATTTTCCGTCAACTATTTTTCCGATTACATACGGAGAGTAATCTTTTTTAAAAAATTTTTTTACTTTTTTTAAATTTTCTTTTTTAATTATTAGAACAAAACCCACACCACAATTAAAGGTTTTTAACATTTCTTTTTCAGAAATTTTATTTTTTTTTAACCAAGAAAATACTTTTTTTAATTTTATATTATCTAAATTTATTTTAGCACATTTTCCACTTGGTATTATTCTAGATAAATTATCTTTAATACCTCCACCAGTAATATGAGCACAACCATTAATTAATTTTAAATCAATTAATTTTGATAGTTCTTTAACATAAATTTTAGTTGGTTTTAATAACCATTTTTTTAACTGATTATTTTTTTTTAAATTAATTTTATTTTTGTTTAATATATATCGAACTAGAGAAAAACCATTTGAATGAAGGCCTGAGGATGGAATTGCTATTACTAAATTATCTTTTTTAATATTTGTTTGTTTTAAAACTTTATTTTTTTCTACAAGCCCTACACAAAAACCTGCAATATCAAATTTACCTTTAGCATAAGTTCCAGGCATTTCAGCTGTCTCTCCCCCAACTAGTTCACAATTACTAATTTTACAGCCGCGATGAATACCCTTGATTATACTTTTTAATTTTTTATGAATAATTTTATTAACTGAAATATAATCAAGAAAAATAAATGGCTTGCCACCTTGAACTAAAATATCGTTTACGCTCATGGCAACCAAATCAATTCCTATTGTATCAAATTTATTTAATTCATTTGCAATCTCTATTTTTGTGCCTACACCATCTGTGCTAGCAACAATTTGAACATTTTTCAAATTAGTTGGTATTTTGTTAATTGATCCAAAATTACCGATATTATTTTGTCTTTTATTTTTGTTTTTTTTTGAAGTTAATTTAGATATAAATTTAACAAATTTGTCAGCAGATCTAATGTTAACCCCGCTCTTTGAATATGTTAAGTTATTTGGCATATTAAATATGAAAACAATTAAATTATTTCTATACAATTTTTTTATAATATTTTTTATTTATTTATTAATTTTTTCCACAAACAAGGTTTATGCAAATACTTATAAAATTGAGAATATTGAGATTTCAGATGAATATAATGTCGATTTTAATAAGGAGAATATAATTAATAAAGCTTTTCAAAGAGCATTTAGTATATTACTTGGGAAAATAACAATTTCTAAAGATTATAGCTTAATTGAAAATCAAAATCTAAGATTGATAAAAAGTTTTGTAGATAGTTTTTCAGTTGTAAGTGAGAAGTTTGAAAATAAAAAATATTATGGTGTTTTCGAAGTTAACTTTAATAAAAATAAAGTAATAACTTTTTTAAGAAATAAAAATATATTCCACTCACGCATGAGTGAAAGAAATGTTTTATTTATACCAATTTTAGTCGATTTAGAAAAAAATAGCCTATTTTTATTTGATGAAAACCCATTCTATAAATATTGGAATCATGAGGAAGAAAATCAGTTCCTGTTAAAATATATTTTACAAAACGAAGATTTAGATGACTATAAACTAATCCAGGATCGAATTAATTTCATAGAAAATTACGATTTTGAAGAAATAATATCTAAGTACGAATTAAATGATAATTACATTATTTTTATTGTTTTCAAAGATGTTGAAAATCTTAAGACATTTTCTAAATTCAACGTAAATTCAATTAAATCTAATTTCAAAATAGAATTCCCAAAATTTAAATTTGAAGAAAAAAATAAAATTAAAGAACTGATTAGATCAATGAAAATTAAATATGATGATGAGTGGAAAAAAATAAATTTGATTAATACTTCAATTAAACTTAATATTCAATTAAATGTAGACTCCAAAAATATTATTCTAATAGAAAAAATCGAAAAAGTATTAAGTCAAATTGAGTTAATAGAAAAATATTATATAAGTTTTTTTAATAATGAGATAACAAGTTATTCTATATTAAGTAATAGCACACCAGATAAGCTTATTAAAGAACTCGAGAAATTTAATTTTAAAATATCTACTGAGAACAACAAATGGGTTTTAAATGAATAAATTAAATCAAACATTATTGAAATTTGAACTAGAACAAAACTTTACTAATGATGATTTTTTCGTTTCAAAGTGCAATTATTTTGCATTTAGTTTAATTGAGTCATGGCCAAAATGGGAAAAGAATTTCATAAATATTTATGGTGAAAAATTTTCTGGAAAAAGTCATCTATCTGAAATTTTTAAAAAAAAAAATAAAGCAGTAATTATTAAAAAAGAGGAAATAAATAACGATTTTTTTAATAAAATCAGATTTCATGAAAATATAATATTAGATAATTTAGATTATGTTTCTGATGAAAAAATTTTATATTCAATATTTAATTTTGCTGAACAATTTAATAAGTATTTAATAATAAATTCTATAAATCCTCTAAATTCAGTAGATTTTGTTCTTCCTGATTTAAAATCTCGGTTGAAAAATTGTATTTTTGCTAAAATTGATAAGCCTGATGATGATATGATTTTTGCTTTAGTATTGAAACATTTTTCAGATAGGCAAATAAAAATTGAGAAAAAAATAATTGAATATATAACTAAAAGAATTGAAAGATCCTATGGAAAAATATTAGATTTTATTTATAAAGTTGATAAATTTAGTTTAATAAACAAAAAACCAATTGATTATAAATCAATAAAAAAAATTTTAGAGGAATAATTGAATAAATACAGAACTCATAACTGCAATGAATTAAACAAAAAACATATTGATAAAAGTGTTTTATTATCTGGATGGGTTCACAAAAAAAGAGACCATGGTAATTTACTATTTCTTGATTTAAGAGATAATTTTGGATTTACCCAATGTATTATTGATAAGGAAAATAAATTTTTTTCTTCATTAGAAAAGATAGCACTTGAAACGGTAATAAAAGTTGAGGGAAAAGTTGTTGCTAGAACATCAGAAACTATTAACAAAGAAATATTAACTGGTGAAATAGAAATTAAAGTAAATTCGTTTGAAGTGCTTGGAAAAACAAAAGATTTACCTCTTCCTGTTTTTTCTGATCAAGAATACTCAGAGGAGATTAGGTTAAAATATAGATTTCTAGATTTAAGACGAAAAAAAATTCACAATAATATAATTTTAAGATCAAAAGTTATTTCCTTCATAAGAAAAGAAATGGAAAAGTTAGGTTTTAATGAATTCCAAACTCCAATCTTAACATCCTCAAGTCCAGAGGGGGCTAGAGATTTTTTAGTTCCTAGTCGGCTTAACCCAGGCAAGTTTTATGCATTGCCTCAAGCTCCTCAACAATTCAAGCAGCTGATTATGGTATCAGGTTTTGACAGATATTTCCAAATTGCTCCATGTTTCAGAGATGAAGACGCAAGATCTGACAGAAGTCCTGGAGAATTTTATCAACTAGATATTGAAATGTCTTTTGTTGAGCAAGAAGATGTATTTGAGGTTATAGAAAAATTAATGGTAAATCTTTTTAAAAACTTTTCCAAAAAAAAAATAATTTTTGAAAAATTTCCTAGAATTCCGTTTAAAGAGTGTATGAATAAATATGGAACAGATAAACCTGATTTGAGAAACCCTCTTTTGATTTATGATATTTCTGAAATTTTTAAAAGGGAAGATGTTAAATTAGATATCTTTAAAAAATTATTGGCAAAAGGATCTTTAATTAAAGCTATTATATCAAAAAACACTCATTCTAAGCCCAGAAGTTTTTTTGATAACATAGATAAATGGGCAAAAGAGCAAGGATGGAATGGATTAGCATATTTTTCAATCCAAAAAGATGAGGGTGGAAAAATAATTGGTAAAGGACCAGTTGGAAAATTTTTTTCAGAAGAATCATTAAAAGAAATCATGAAATTAACCTCGGCTGAAATTGGAGATAGTATTTTTATGTCGTGCTCTAAAGAGGAAGAGATTTTTGATATAATGTCAAGGTCAAGAACTAAAATAGGAGAGGAATTAGATATAATTGATTATAATTCTTTTGCTTTTTGTTGGATAACTGACTTCCCAATTTTTGAATTAGATAAAGAAACATCGAAAATAAATTTCAGCCACAACCCGTTCTCAATGCCCCAGGGTGATCCCAATAACCTGGATTTATCAAAACCTCTAGATATGAAGGCTTATCAATATGATATTGTTTGTAATGGAGTAGAATTGTCCTCAGGAGCAATAAGAAATCATATACCAGAATTAATGTATAAATTATTCTCAATTGCTGGATATGAAAAAAATCATGTAGACGAAAAATTTAGCGGCATGATTAATGCTCTTAGTTATGGTGCACCACCGCATGGAGGTATTGCTCCAGGTATAGATAGAATTGTTATGTTATTAGCAAACGAAAAAAATATTCGTGAAGTTACAATGTTCCCGATGAACCAAAATGCTCAAGATCTATTGATGAATGCACCTTCTATTGTTAACGATGATCAATTAAAAGAATTGAGTTTAAAAATTTTAGATAAAAAAAAGTAGATTATTTTTTCTTACCTTTTAAATTTAGCTTAATGTCAGATAGATCAACTAACTTTTCTCTATAATTATTTCTCACAAAACCCTTGCTAGTTATATCCTTTACTAATTTTATGAATTGATTTTGTTCTTCATTATTTTGTTCATCTTCTTCAGGCGATGATTTTGCAGCTATAGAAGGTGTATGAGCAAGATCTTCTCTGTTTAAATAGGAAATAGCAAGTTCTCTAAAAATATAATCCAATATTGAAGAAGCACTTAAAATTCTGTCGTTTCCGGAAACTTTTCCCGATGGTTCAAATTTTGTTCCTATGAAAGCACTTACAAATTCATCAAGTGGAACCCCATATTGTAAGCCTAAAGAGATAGCTATCGCAAAGTTATTCATCAAAGCTTTTACTAATTCACCTTCTTTTGAAGTATCTATAAATATTTCACCAATTTTTCCATCTTCATACTCTCCTGTGTGAAGATATACTTTGTGGTCACCAATAGTAGCTTTTTGTATATAGCCCTTTCTTCTATCAGGCATACCAAATCTTTTGGTTATATTTTCTTTAAATGCATTGCTTAAAACAACTTTCTTAGTTGTATTAATTTGATTTTGATCTTTGGATTTTTCAAGTTTTTCATTAAATTTAACTTCTATTTTACTATCATTTTTTTCAAGATTCTTTGTATTTCTTTTATCAAATTTTACATCCAATATTTCAAATTCACCATCATCCCTTTTATCAAGTTGATCTAACTGGTTATTGCTTATATCGTCCAAGAAATGTTTAACTTTGAAAGTACAAGTGTAATAAGTTTCTACTATATATTTTGCCATAAATTAAAATATTTTGAGTTTAACAATTTAATGTATATACATAATTTAAATTTAGTCTAATTTTATTTTTACAATTAAAAATTGAAAATAAATATGTTGACATTCATTAAAGAAATTTTGACCTGGTGGAATCGGCAAACTCTTGGAACAAGATTACACACATTTTTTTCTGGAAAATTTGTTGGCGAAGATGATTTCGGTAACAAATATTATGAAAATAAAAAAAAAAATAAAAGATGGGTAATTTATAAAGGCGAAATAGAGGCTACAAAAATTCCTGTCGAGTGGTATTCATGGATTCACTTTATAAAGAACAAAATCGAATCTACTCATGAGTTGAAAAAATACAATTGGCAAAAAAAACATTTATCGAACCAAACTGGAACTGACAAAGCGTACAACCCTCAAAAAAACAAGAATGCAATCAAAAAAAAATATAAATCTTGGAATAATTAATTTTTTTATTTATCTAATTATAATAATTAATTTTTCAATTCCTAGCTCAGCAGATATTGAGAATGATAACAAAGATATTTTAATAGAAATAAATATTTTGGACAAAGTTAGTTCTAAAAATACAATATTAAAATTGCACCTAGGAGAAGAAAAAAAGTTTCAAAATTTGATGATTAAAGTGCTAAAGTGTGAAAACTCAAAATTTGATGATGATCCCGAGATAACTGCTTACATTCAAGTTAAAGATTTAAATATATCGGATAATGAAAAGGTATTTATTTTTAATGGTTGGACATTTTCATCAAGTCCTACGTTAAAACCATTTGACCATCCTGTTTACGACTTGTGGCTAAGTTCTTGTAAAGTTATATAATTTTATCTTTATCTAACCAAGTTACATTAAAGTCTGAACTAATAAACTTTTCATGATTTATTAGTTTTTTATGAAGCTCTATAGTTGTAGTAATACCTTCAATTACAAATTCATCCAATGATCTATTCATTCTTTGTATTGCTTCTGTTCTATTTCGTCCATGACAGATTAACTTACAAATCATACTGTCATAATATGGGGTAACCTTGTAACCCTGATATATTGCACCATCAACTCTAGTTCTAAATCCAGAAGGTTGATGGCACATTCCTATTGTTCCAGGTGAAGGCTGGAAGTTTTTTGAAGGATCCTCGGCGTTTATTCTACATTCAATAGCATGTCCTCTTGGATTAATATCCTCTTGTTTTAGAGCTGTGTCACCACTGAAAGCAATAAATATTTGCTCTTTTATAATATCTATTCCTGTTACCACTTCTGTTACAGGGTGTTCTACTTGAACCCTAGTATTCATCTCTAAAAAATAGAATTTTTGATCTTGATAAATAAATTCAACTGTACCAGCCCCTTCATAGCCGATTTCTTGAACCATATTTACTGTTTTTTCAAACAAATCTTTTCTTAGTGCATCATTAAGTATTGGACTTGGAGTTTCTTCAATAAGTTTTTGATGCCTTCTTTGAACTGAGCAATCCCTTTCATATAAATGAACAACCCTATTTTTTCCTGCTAGGATTTGGACTTCAATATGTCTTGGATTTTCAAAAAATTTTTCAATATATACCTCGTCATTGTTAAAATATTTTTTTGCTTCTAATTTTGCAGTCATAAAAAGGTTTTCAAATTCATTTTCATTTTTTACTATTTTCATCCCCTTTCCTCCACCACCTCCTGCAGCCTTAATTAAAACTGGAAGACCTGTTTTTTTAATGATTTCTCTTGCTTCTTTAATATCTCTTACACCACCTTCAGAGCCTTCAATTACTGGAAGTCCATACTCTTTAGCTATTTTTTTTGCTTGTATTTTATCTCCCATCATTTGAATATGCTTAGAGGAAGGGCCTACAAATTTTATGTTATTTTCTTCCAATATTTTTGCAAAATTATAATTTTCAGATAAAAATCCATAACCAGGATGGACCGCTTCTGCATTCGTTAATTCTATTGCTGATAATATAGATGGAATATTTAAATAACTATTTGATGGCTGATGAGAACCTACACAAATGCTTTCGTCTGCTAATTTTACATGCATACTGTCTCTATCCACATCAGAATGTATAGCCACAGTAGATATACCCCATTCTTTACAAGCTCTTATAATCCTTACAGCTATCTCGCCGCGATTAGCAATCAAAATTTTTTTAAACATTTATTCTATAACAACTAGAGTTTGACCAAACTCTACTGGCTGACCATCAGAGACACAAATTTCTTTAATAATACCATCAAATGAACTTGGCACATGATTCATTGTTTTCATTGCCTCAATGATCATAATAGTATCTCCTTTTTTAATTTTTTTACCAACTTCTATAAATTTTTTTCCACCAGGCTCAGGTGCTAAATAAGCAGTGCCAATAATTGGTGATGTAATTTTGTTACCAGAGGTTTCTTTTTTCGAATCTTGCACGTTTTCTATTTTGTTTGTAATTGGCTGAACTGACGACACTTGCTCTGAATTAATCTTATTAGATACTTTAATCTTTGTGTCTTTATATGAATATTCAATCTCGCTTAAATTGAATTCATCTAAACAATCTTTAAGCTGTTTAATTATTTTTTTATTTATTTCCATTTTTGGTCATTTCATAAATTGAATTTATGGCTAAAATATAGCCATTAGTTCCAAGTCCGCATATAACACCTGTAACAACATCACTTATCAAAGATTTATGCCTAAATTCTTCTCTTTTATATATGTTACTAATATGTAATTCAATGCACGGTTTTTTAAATAAGCTTAAAGCATCTCTTATTGCAACTGAGGTATGTGTAAAAGCTGCAGCGTTGATAATTATTCCCCCATATTTCTCTCTGGCCTCTTGAATTTTAGTTACTAATTCTCCCTCAATATTTGATTGATAAAATTCTATATTTATTTTTAATTTATCTGCTTCTAATTTACATTTTTTTACTAAATCAGTATAAGTGTCATTCCCATATATTGATTTATCCCTCTCACCAAGTAAATTTATATTTGGTCCATTAATAATTATGATATTATTTTGCACAATTATTTATATTACATGCTTAAAAAAAATAAAATAAAAATTAAGGTCAACGGTAAAGTAAAATACGTCAATAGAGGTATAAATCTGTATTCTTTAATTAATAAACTTAAATATCCTTTAAATAAGATCGCAATTGAAAAAAATAACTTGATTGTAGAAAAGAAAAAAATTAAAAAAATTATTTTAAGCCCAAATGATAAAATAGAAATTGTTCATTTTATAGGTGGTGGTTAATGCAAAAAAAAGACTTTTTTAAAATTTCTAACAAAAAATTTTTTTCTAGATTAATTGTTGGCACAGGGAAATATAAGAATTTTAATGAATGTGCTAAAGCAGTCAAAGCGTCTGGAGCTGAAATTGTAACAGTTGCAGTTAGAAGAGTTAATATTACAGATAAAAAAAAACCATTATTAATGGATTACTTAAGCCCAAAAAAAATAACGTATTTACCTAATACTGCTGGTTGTTTTAATTCAAGAGATGCCTTGAGAACACTTAGATTAGCTAGAGATATTGGTGGTTGGAAACTTGTTAAACTAGAAATTTTAGGTGATAAAAAAACTTTACTTCCTGATATGATTGAGACTTTAAAATCTACAGAAATTTTAACTAAAGAAGGCTTTAAAGTAATGGTCTATTGTAACGATGATCCTCTAATGGCTAAAAGATTAGAAAATGTAGGAGCTTCAGCAATTATGCCTTTGGCAGCTCCTATAGGCTCAGGTTTAGGAATACAAAATAAAATTAATATCAAACTAATAAAAAAAAAAATTAAAATACCACTTTTGATTGATGCTGGTATCGGCCAAGCATCTGATGCAACTATTGCAATGGAGCTTGGTTGTGACGGTGTTTTAATAAACTCAGCAATTGCAAATTCAAAGAATCCTATAGAGATGGCTAAGGCTATGAAGTTAGCAGTTATTGCAGGTAGAAAATCTTACTTATCCGGAAGAATGAAGAAAAATTTTTTTGGAGAGGCATCTTCACCAAAAAAAGGCATTATTTAGTTTTTTTTTTGTATTTTTTATAATATTTTTTCTTTGGATTTTTTGTAAATGTTTTCTTAAATTTTTGCTTTTTATCCTCAAATTTAATTATATTTGTTTCTTTTGCTATAATTTTTTCTGATTGAATGGTTTCAATTATTTTATTCGATTTTGATTTAAACTCTAATTTATAATCGTTTACACCAAAGTTTAAATCTTCTTTAAAGGTAATTTTTACTTTATTTTTCTTTTGAAAAAAAAGAATATCGTCCTCGCTATTTTTTGATAAAAAATCAATAATTTTTTTATTCAATGATACTAATATTTCTTTAGATTTATTCTCCAGTGATTTAATTTCTGCAAGTTTTAAAACTTTTAAAGCTTGAGATTCTATTGTTAAATTCATTACCCATTTTACGTTACTTTCCCGCAGTCTTTGCCTCGACATTTCCATTAAACCAAAGTGTGTAATTCTTCCAATTTGAATTCTGGCTCTATCTTTTCTGCATTTTTCCTTTAATTTTCTTTCGACCTGTCTTCGGTTTGAAAAGTTATGCATATCAATAAAATCAATAATTATTAATCCTGATAAATCTCTAATTTTTATTTGTCTTGCTATTTCCTCTGCCGCTTCAAGGTTTGTATCAACTGCAGTGCTTTCAACATTTTTTTGTTTTATTGATTTTCCAGAATTAACATCAATAGAAACAAGAGCCTCTGTTGGGTTTATTACAAGGTATCCTCCAGATTTAAGCTTTACCTCAGATTTATATATTTCATAAAGTTTTGCCTCAATATTATTCTTGAAAAAAAGAGGAGTTTTATCTCTATATTTTTTTACTTTTTTAATTTGTTTTGGCATTAATTGTTTTACATACATTTTTGCTTTTTGATATCCTTCATTACCTTCTACAAATATATTTTGTACATCATCATCCACCATATCTCTTAAACTTCTTTTTATAATATCACTCTCTTCAAAGATTAATGAAGGAGCAATTGAGTCCATAGCTTTATTTTTAATATCTTCCCAACTATTGATAGAATTAACTAAATCAGTTTCTATATCATTTTTAGTTTTATTTGATCCTGCTGTCCTTACTATCAAACCCATTTCTTTTGGAATTTCTATAAGATTTAAAATTTGTCTTATTTTTTTTCTATCAATTGGGTTAAATATTTTTCTTGAAATTCCACCTCCTTTTGGAGTATTTGGCATTAAGACTGTATATTTTCCTGCAATAGAGATAAAAGTTGTTAATGCTGCACCTTTGAGACCTCTTTCATCTTTAAGCACTTGGACAAGTATAACTTGATTTGGTTTTATTACCTCTTGGATTTTATATCTCTTTTTTTTAAATTTTAAATTATTTGAGTTTACATCAGAGCTCTTCTCGTTTGATTGATTTTCTTCATCGGAAACTTCAATTTTTACTTCTGGTTCAAGAATTTTTTCCTCTAAATCTTTTTCTTCTAGATTCTTTTCATCTATTTCACTCTGTTTTTGTAATTCAATTCTTGTTTCTTCCTCTTCTTTTTTTATAATCTCTATATCGCTTTGAGGAATTTGATAATAATCACTTTGAATATCATTAAAGGAGAGAAAACCATGTCTCTCTCTTCCAAAATCTACAAAAGCCGCTTGTAGCGATGGTTCAATTCTACTAACTTTTCCAAGATATATATTGTTCTTAATTAGATTATTATTTTTTCCTTCGTATTCATAATCTTCAATATCATTCTCTGATTTAAGTACAACTCTCGTTTGATTTGGATGCGATGCATCAATAAATAAGTTTTTTGACATATGTTTAAGTGTATTTTATTCATTTAAATTTTGTTTATATTATGTGTGCCTTAACATTAACAAATTCATACATTAAATAAAATAAAAATGATTAAACATTTTAAAAAAATCTTCATTTTGACCACATTTTTGTCTGTATTATTGATAGCGTTAATTATTAGTATTTTATGGTATTATTCTAATGATCTTCCAGACTACAAATTTTTAAAAAATTACAAACCACCAATTTCAAGCAAACTGTATTCAAATGATGGACAATTATTAAGTGAATTTTCATCAGAAAAAAGAATATTTGTTCCATATAATTCAATACCTTCATTGGTTGTAAATTCCTTTTTATCTGCGGAAGATAAGAATTTTTTTAAACATCCGGGTGTAGATGCGAAAGGAGTGATAAGAGCCATAATAAATAATATCTCAAATTTAATGACATCTAGAAGGCTTGAAGGAGCTTCAACAATAACACAACAAGTTGCAAAAAATTTTCTTTTATCTAATGAAATATCTATTGATAGAAAACTAAAAGAAGCAATTTTAGCATTTAGAATTGAAAGAGCTCTCTCAAAAGAGAGAATTCTAGAACTTTATTTAAATCAAATATATTTAGGAGAAGGAAGTTATGGAATAGCCTCTGCGAGTTTGCAATATTTTGACAAGCCTATAAATGAATTAAATTATCCAGAGGCTGCATTACTTGCAGCGCTCCCCAAAGCGCCCAGCAGATATAATCCTTATAAAAATAATGAACTTGCAAAATTTAGGAGAAACCTAGTATTAAAAAATTTATTTGACAATAATCATTTAACAAAACAGCAACTCAAAAATTTTTCTGAAGAAAAAATAATTTTAAAAAAAAGAAAATCAGTTTATCTTGAAAATTCTAACTACTATGTTGAGGACATAAGAAAGCTGATTGTTGATAAATATGGTTTTGACAAAGTATACAAACAAGGATTTACAATCAATACTCCGTTAAACTTAAAGTTGCAGGAACAAGCAACAAAATCATTAAGAGAAGGTTTAATCAATTTCGATAAAAAAAAGGGCTGGAGAGGTTCATTACTAAATAGAAAAAATTCTTCGGATTGGAAAAAAAATTTAAAAGATTATAAACTTGAGAATTCTATAGGATGGAAATTATCAATTGTAAAAAAAGTTAATCGATTTTCAGCCGAAATTGAAATAATAGATGGCAGCAAAGGTATAATTGAGTTTTCTTCAATTGATTGGACCAAAAAACAATTTGAAGAGATTGTTGAAATTGGAGATATAGTTTATGTTGAAAAGATAAAAGATAATAAGTACAATTTACAACAACTGCCCAGAGTAAATGGAGCAATAATAGTTATTGATCCGTTTACAGGTCGAGTATTGGCATTAAGTGGTGGTTTCAGTTTTAAAAACAGCGAATTTAATAGAGCTACCCAAGCATTTAGACAGCCAGGATCAGCATTTAAACCTTTTGTATATGCTCTAGCATTAGAAAACGGTTACACTCCAGCAACATTAATTTTAGATGCTCCAATAGTGTTTGATCAAGGAGAGGACTTAAAATTATGGAAACCTGAAAATTATGGTAAAAAATTTTATGGACCATCTACATTAAGAACTGGAGTTGAAAAATCAAGAAACCTAATGACAGTTAGAATTGCACAAAATGTTGGGATAAAAAAAATTGCGCAATTTGCAGAAGATTTAAATATATACGAAAACCCTGAGGAGCTTTTATCATTATCTTTAGGTTCAAGTGAAACAACGTTGTTAAAATTAACGGCAGCATATTGTAGTTTTGTTAATGGAGGTAAATTAATTATTCCAAAGTTTATTGACAGAATTCAGGATAGTGAAGGAAATACAATATTTAATTCAGAGAATAGAGAATGTGAAGGTTGTGACCAAATTTCCTTCTTAAGCACAAAAATACCCAAAATTAAAAATAATTTTAAACAAATAATGAGTAAAGAAACAGCATATCAAATGACATCAATATTAGAGGGCACTGTTAAAAGAGGAACAGCTAAAGGCCTTCGAGATTTAAATCTTGATTTAGGCGGAAAAACTGGAACTACAAATAAAAATACTGATACATGGTTTGTTGGATTTTCATCTAATTATGTAATTGGCGTTTATGTTGGTTATGATGAACCATCATCTTTAGGAAAATATGAAACTGGAGCAAGAACTGCCATGCCAATATTTAAACATTTTGTTAAAAATGCAGTCAAAAAGGATAATGCAAGACCATTTAAAACGCCGCAAGGAGTCAAAATGCTTGTCGTTAATTCTAAAACAGGTGAAAGAGCTTCATATAATGATGACTCTATTATTATTGAGGCTTTTAAAGAAAAAGATTTAGTTAATAATAAAATTCAATATGGTAATGTAGATTATATTTCTAAACAAAATATTTATAAATTTTATTAATGGACACTAACTTTCAATCAGAAAAAATACAAATTGAGAAAATGAATCTTCGAGTCAAGGAGTTTCTTTGATAAGAAGAAAATTATCAATAAAATTGAAGCTATAAATAAAAAAATCGAAAATCCAAATTTTTGGAAAAATAAACAAGAAGCTGAAAAAATACTAAAAGATAAAAAGTTTTTTGAAGATTTAGTTGAAACTTATAAATCACATTTAATTCAACTAAGTGAACTAGAAGATTTATTTCAATTAGCTGAAGAAGAAAATAACCAACAAATAATTGATGAAGTTTTTATCAAAATCAAAGAATTAAAAAATAAGGTTAAAAAAAATGAAGTTAAATGTTTTTTATCTAAAGAAAATGATAAGTTTGATTGTTTTTTAGAAATACATGCAGGAGCAGGTGGAACAGAAAGTCAAGATTGGGCTGAAATGTTAAGAAGAATGTATATTAAGTGGACATCTAGCAAAAATTTCAAATTTCAGCTTATAAGTGAACATAAGGGGGATGAAGCAGGAGTTAAATCTTCTACCATTAAAATTAATGGAGATTATGCATATGGTTATTTAAAAAATGAGTCAGGAATCCATAGACTAGTAAGGATTTCACCTTTTGATTCAGGCGCAAGAAGACATACGAGTTTTGCAAGTGTATGGATTTATCCAGTATTGGATGAAAATATTACAGTTGAGATTTTGGAAAAGGATTTAAGAATCGATACTTATAGATCTAGTGGCGCAGGAGGACAACATGTTAATACAACAGACAGCGCAGTGAGAATAACTCATTTACCTACCAATATTGTAGTACAATGTCAAAACGAGAGATCTCAGCATAAAAATAAAGAAACATGTATGACAATGCTGAAAGCAAGACTGTACGATCATGAATTAGAAAAAAAAGAAAAACAAGATGAAAGCATAGAAAAATCTAAATCAGATATAGGGTGGGGACATCAAATAAGATCTTATGTGCTTCATCCCTATAGGTTAGTAAAAGATAATAGAACTGGAGAAGAAAGCACGAATCCAGAAAAAATTTTGGATGGAGACATAGATAATTTTCTAGAAAGTAGCTTATATAAATTAAATGATTAAAATTATTTCAAGAATATTATCATTTTTAACAATAATCATTATTATAATAATCTCATATTTAAGTTTATTTGGCATTAAAACAAATAAATTTAATGAGGTAATAAAATCTCAAATTATTAATAAAGATAAAAGACTAAACATTGATTTGGAAGATGTCTTTATAAAGTTAAATATAAAAGAAATGAGTTTATCTTTAAATAGTCAAAACGTAACCTTTTTTATTTTTGAAGAGGAGCAAAAATTTGCAAATTTAAATTTATATGTAAGCATTGACTCAATTATTAAACAAGATAACAAGATTAAAAAAATAGTAATAAACTCAAAAGAAAATAAAATTAACAATTTATTAAAATTTATCAAAGCCTATAAAATTAATGTTCCAGCTTTATATTTAGAAAATAGCATATCAAAAGGTGATATAATTTATAATATAGATGTTAATTTAAATAACGATAAAATATACGATATCAAAATTTCAGGAAAAATAATTGATACAGATTTAAGCATTTTAGGTAGAGAAAGTTTTAAAAATATTGATTTTGACTTTAATTATAGAAATAACAAATTAGAAATTTTAAATCTGGAATGTAATTATAAAGATTTAACTTTTACTAGTAAAAATATTTCTGCCTATACAAATAATAATATAATTAATATTAACGGAGATTTTAAAAATAAAATAGATTTAAACTTACTTTCGAGTTTTTTTAAATATGATTTCAAAGAGCATCTTAGTGAAAAAATTTCTTTAAATGCAAATTCGAATTTTCAATTAGAATTAAGTAATAAATTTAAAATAAAAAAATACCAATTTAAAAGCAACGTCGATTTTAAAAATTTGGATATTAAACTTACTAATTTAAATTTAAATAATTATATCTCTCCATATGAGAATAAAATTACTTTAAAGAATGGAAAAATAAATTTTAGCATTGATAATCAAAAAAAAAATGAATTAAAAATTAATTCAAAATTTATATTATCAAATAAAAATATTCCGAAAGATATTTCATTAAGATATTCAAAATTAAAATCCATTGAAAAATTTGATTTTAAAATAGATTTAACTAATTATGAATTAAATTTAGCTGATATAAATTTTAAAAAGAGTGTAGATGAAGAGATGTTTTTTAATATAATTACAACTAAAAGTAACAAAAATTTTGAAATAAAAAATTTAAAGTTATTTAATGACAGAAACACTTTTTATATAGAAAACGTAGAATTAAATGAAAATTTTAAAATTAAAAATTTTAAGTCTTTAGAGGCTGAATTTTATAACACAAAAAAATATAAAAATGATATTTCAATTACAAATAAAAATAATTTAATTACAGTAAGCTCAGATAATCTAGATATTAGTTTAAATATTGAAAATGTACTAAAAAAATCTGAAAAAATTAGTGTTATCGATGCGTTTGAAAAATTAAATTCAAAAGTAAAAATTAATATTAAGTCTGCTAAAATTGATAATGATTATAGTTTTAATAATTTATTTGGGGACGCTATAATTAAAAATAATAAGTTAAATAAAGCAAATATTTCAGCAAAATTTGATAGCAAAAATAAATTCCTATATACAAAAGACAAAATTGAGGGAAATAAAGTTACAACAATTTTTTCTGATGTTGCTAAACCGTTTGTAAAAAAATTTAATTTTATAAATGGATTCGAGGATGGTAAACTAGATTATACTTCAACAGAAATAAGTAATAATTTATCCCAATCAGAATTGAGGATTTATGACTTTAAGTTGCAAGATATGCCAGCCCTAACAAAACTTTTATCATTGGCTTCCCTCCAGGGAATAGCAGATTTAGCAACTGGAGAAGGTATAAGATTTAATGAATTTGATATGTTTTTTGATAATTCAAAAAATTTAATTACTATAAAAGAAATATATGCTTTAGGGCCTGCAATTTCAATTTTAATGGAAGGATATGTAGAAAAAAATAAATTAGTAAGTTTAAGAGGAACACTTGTACCCGCAACAACGATTAACAAAACTATCTCTAAAATACCTTTGTTAGGAAGTATTTTGGTTGGTGATAAAGTTGGAGAAGGTGTTTTTGGTGTCAGTTTTAAAATAAAGGGACCACCTGATAAACTTGATACAAGAGTCAATCCCATTAAAACTTTAACGCCAAGATTTATAACCAGAACATTAGAAAAAATTAAAAAATCTAATTAATTAAGATTTTAAAATGCTTTTTTTTACCAATTGATAATTTGAAAAAATTTTTATTTACTAAATTTATTTTTGAAATTGGAATATCACTTTCAATTTTTAAATTGTTGATTTTTATTCCATTATTTTTTATTAATCTTTTAATTTCACTTTTTGATTCTTCAAGTTTACCTAGTTGAATTAAATCCGAAATATTTTTATTTTTTATTTTATCTTTTTCAATTTTTAATACTGGCAAACCCTCGTCCGAAGAGTTTTCTGAAAATATTTTTTTTGCTTGGTCAAAGCAACTTTTTGATTCTTCCTCTCCATGAAGCATCGAAGTAGCATGATTTGCTAAGAGTATTTTAAGATTATTTATATCGTCATTCCTATTTTTTTCAATTTCTCCTAAAGGAATATCTGTAAAAATTTTTAAAAATTTATTAAGATCCCTGTCATCAACATTTCTCCAAAACTGCCAGTAATCATATGGGGAAAGTAATTTTTTGTCTAACCAGATAGCTCCACTTTCAGTTTTGCCCATCTTCGTACCGGAGGCTAAGGTTATAAGAGGAGTTGTTAATCCAAAGACTTCTTTTGAACAGTGTCTTTTTATAAGATCAACACCATTTACAATATTTCCCCATTGATCAGAACCGCCAATTTGAAGAATGCAGTCATATTTATTATTTAATTCTAGAAAATCATAAGCTTGTAAAATCATATAATTAAATTCCATATAACTTAATGATTGCTCTCGATCTAATCGTAATTTAACGCTATCAAAGCTTAGCATCTTATTTATAGTAAAATGCTTTCCAATATCTCTTAAAAAAGAAATGTAATTCAAATTTTTTAACCAATCGTAATTGTTAACAAAAATTGGTGATGTTTCTTTATTATCTGACGATAAAAATTTTCTTAAAATTTTTTCAATATTACTAATATTTTTTTCAATAGTTTTTTCATCTAAAATTTGTCTAGTTTTATCTTTTCCAGAAGGGTCTCCAATTCTGGTTGTTCCACCTCCAAGTAAAACAATTGGTTGATGGCCAAACTTTTGGAGTAATCTTAGACACATTATTTGCAACAAACTTCCAACATGAAGGCTTTCTGCAGTACAATCAAATCCAATATATGCTTTAATTTTTTTATTATTTAAAATATTAGTGAGACCATTACTGTCAGTACATTGATAAAAGTAACCTCTATCACTGAATTCTTGTAAAAATTTATTCATATAGATAAACTACTTTATACTTATTTATATTTAATCAACAATCAATATGGATAAAATTATAAATGCCTTAGGTTTAATGAGTGGAACATCAATGGATGGAATTGATGCTTCCATAATCAGTTCAGATGGTGAAAACAGTATTGATATTATAGGTAATTCATACCTTAAATACGACTCAGAATTGAAAAATTCATTGAAAGAGTTTTGTGAAAAAATCAATTCTAAAAAAGATCTTAAGTTAAACATTTCAGAGTTCCTAAAACTAGAAAGAGAAATAACTATCAAACATTCTGAATTATCATCCAAAATGTTTAAGGAGCACAAATCAAAAGTTGATATAGTTGGTTTTCATGGACAAACAATAATTCATAGACCAAAAGATAATTATTCAATACAAATGGGTAATGGAAAGTTATTATCACAACTTCTAAACAAAAATGTAATTTATCAATTTAGGGAAAAAGATATTGAAAATGGTGGAGAGGGTGCTCCTCTTACTCCAATTTATCATCACTTTATCAAAAAAAAATTAAATTTAAATAAACCAGTTCTATTCTTAAACATTGGTGGTATTTCAAATTGTACATATTCAAATAATGATAACTTTATTGCTAAAGATGTGGGACCTGGAAATTGTTTAATGGATATGTTTATAAAAAAAAAATTAAAAAAAAATTACGATAAAAATGGAGACCTGGCAAGCTCTGGCAAGATTGATAACGTATTAGTAAATAATTTTTTAGAACATGAAATTTATACAAATAATAAAAATTCATATGATATACGAGATTTCGATATAAATTTTGTTAGAGGTTTATCGATTGAGGATTCTCTTGCAAACTTAAATTATTTTACAGCAAAATTTATAACAGAAAATATTAAAAAAAATTTTAAAGAAAATTATTCTATTATTTTATGTGGAGGTGGTAGAAAAAATAAAACATTAGTAAATAATTTAAAAAAATTATTGAATATTAGCATTTCTAATATTGACGAATATAATATAGATGGAGATTTTATTGAGTCCCAGGCATTTGCTTATTTAAGTATAAGATCTTTATATAATAAACCAATATCATTTCCTAATACTACTGGTGTAAAAAAACCCACATCAGGTGGTAAGCTAATTGTTAAGCTTGAAAGAGAGCAGATTCTTTAGAAATATATTTATTTAAATGTTTTTTTAAATTTTCCTCTGATTTAGAAAAAAAATGATTTGCATCCTGAACTTGATCAAATTGTATATTAATACCTTTTTGGTTAGACAATCTATTTTTTAATTCATTCATCGATTGAATTGAAACTAATTCATCTTTTTTTCCATATGCAATCAATCCAGATGTGGGACATGGGCTTAAGAAAGTAAAATCATAAACATTAGGTTGAGGTGATATAATTATAAATCTATTGATTTCTGGTCTTCTCATTAATAATTGCATTGCAATTAATGAACCAAATGAAAACCCGGCAATCCAACATTGAGAGTTGTCAAAATTCTCTCTTTCTATCCAATCTAAAGCTGCAGCAGCGTCAGCCAACTCTCCTTGTCCATTATCAAAATCTCCATCACTTTTACCTACACCTCTAAAGTTTACTCTACATACAGAGAAATCGTTTTCCATAAAAACGTTAAAGGTTTCCACAATAACTTTATTATTCATTGTTCCTCCATACTGGGGATGTGGATGCAGTATTAATGCAATTGGGGAGGTTTTTTTTTTTACTTTTATAATACTTTGCTTCTAATCGACCGGCAGGGCCAGGTATAAATATTTCAATTACTTTATTTTCCATTGTTATTGATAATTAATCTCAAAAAAAAATTACATTTTTCTATCAAAATAGGGCGACAAAATGCAAGAACTAAAATTTAGGTGAAACTTGACTATTTTAGTCAGGTATATATACAAGTGTCAAAAAGTTAGAGAATTATGCGGTTAAATACAAAATCTAGATATGCTGTCATGGCTCTTGCTGATATGGCAAGTTTTGAAGCAAATAAACCAATAAGTTTAAGAGATATTTCTCTCAGACAGAGTATTTCTCTTCAATATTTAGAGCAGATTTTTTTGAAATTAAAAAAGAGCAATATAGTGAAAAGTATAAGAGGATCTAATGGTGGATATGTTTTATCGAAGAGTGCTAGCAATATTAAATTATCAGACATTTTTTTTGCATTAGATGAAAATGTGAAAACAATAGGATGCGATAAACATTCAAAAAAAGGATGTAATGGAAGATCTACTAAATGTATTACTCATAATTTGTGGGATGAGCTGGATTTACACATAAACGCTTTTTTCGAAAATAAAAAATTAGAGGATTTAGTTAGATATTAAATATGAGAGAAAAAGAATTAGAAAAATTAAAAGATTATAAGTATGGATTTTCTACTGATATAGAAAACTTTAGAGCACCAAAAGGTTTAAATAAGGAAGTAATAGTTTTTATTTCGAAAATAAAAAACGAACCACAATGGTTATTGGATTGGAGACTAAAAGCTTTTGAGAGATTAAAAGTTTTAAAAGAGCCTAATTGGCAAAAACCAAAATATCCAAAAATTGACTATCAAAATTTATACTATTATTCAGCACCTAAGAGCTTTAAAGAAAAACCAAAAAGTCTTGAAGATTTAGATCCAAAACTTTTAGAAACATATAAAAAACTTGGAATTCCTTTACAAGAGCAGAAAAAATTAAATGGAATTGCAGTAGATGCAGTTTTTGACTCTGTTTCAGTTGCAACAACTTTTAAAGACAAACTTACAGAAAAAGGTATTATATTTTGCTCTATTTCTGAGGCAGTTCAAAAGCACCCTGAGTTAGTAAAAAAATATCTTGGAACAGTTATACCAATAACCGATCATTTTTTTGCAACTTTAAATTCAGCTGTATTTACCGATGGTTCTTTTGTTTATATTCCACCAAATGTTAGATGTCCAATGGAGCTTTCCACATATTTTAGAATAAATGCCTCTGACACAGGACAATTTGAAAGAACTTTAATCATTGCTGATAAAGGTAGTTATGTAAGTTATCTAGAGGGATGTACAGCTCCAATGAGAGACGAAAACCAATTACATGCAGCTAATGTTGAATTAATAGCATTAGATAATGCAGAAATAAAATATTCAACTGTTCAAAATTGGTATCCTGGAGATAAAGATGGGAAAGGTGGTATTTATAATTTTGTAACAAAAAGAGGGATCTGCAAAGGAACTAATTCTAAAATTTCATGGACGCAAGTTGAAACTGGATCGGCAATAACTTGGAAGTATCCTAGTTGTATACTTCAAGGTGATAATTCGGTTGGGGAATTTTATTCAATAGCTATAACAAATAATCATCAAAAAGCTGATACTGGAACAAAAATGATACACATTGGAAAAAATACAAAAAGTAAAATAATTTCTAAAGGAATAAGTGCTGGACAATCTGATATGACATATAGAGGTCTTGTAGATATTCTTAAAAATGCAAAAAATTCAAATAATTATACACAGTGTGACTCCTTACTAATGGGTAACAAATGTGGAGCACACACAGTTCCATATATAAAAAATAAAAATTCAGACTCTACTATTGCACATGAGGCAACAACTTCAAAAATAAGTGAAGAACAGCTACATTACTGTCAACAAAGAGGTTTAAATCCCGAGGAAGCGGTTAGTTTAATTGTAAATGGATTCTGTAAAGAAGTGCTTCAACAATTGCCCATGGAATTTGCTGTAGAGGCGCAAAAACTTGTTGGTATAAGTTTAGAGGGAAGTGTTGGTTAAATGCTTAAAATAAATAATTTAAAAGCTGATGTAGAAAATAAATCTATATTAAATGGTTTTGAACTTGAAATCCAAAAAGGTGAAGTGCATGCAATTATGGGGCCAAATGGATCTGGAAAGAGTACATTGTCAAATATTCTTTCGGGAAAAAAGGGATATCAAGTTTCAGGAGAAATTTTATTTGAAAATAAAAATCTCTTTGATTTAGAAACTGAAGAAAGAGCACACAAAGGTATATTTTTAGCATTTCAGTACCCATTAGAGATACCGGGAGTGAATACAAACATTTTTTTAAAAACTTCTCTAAACGCTATAAGAAAAGCACGTGGAGAAAAAGAA
>MDTD01127842.1_pt1 | contig 41426 bp, 31 predicted proteins | sample 811221 | NCBI WGS metagenome assembly MDTD01 (sample SAMN05326646, study PRJNA326480) | marine metagenome | isolation source: seawater | place: Pacific Ocean: South West | collected 2011
AGCTTCAAAATCATCGATCTAGTGCTAAAAAGCAGGCCACGTGTCTATGGGTCATATATGACCCATAACGCGAAAAATTTCGACACTAAAAAAGGATAAAGATATGCGACAAATATAAAGATATTTGTACTATTCGGGCACATTGATCATATTGTAATTTACGCATTCCTATCAGTAGTATTGAATTCAAAAGGCCGCGCGCGTGTCCGACACGCGCGCGTCGATTCGAATTCGCGTCTTCCGCGCGTCCGCTCGCGCCGGACGGCGACGCGCGCGCGTTCCCCCGCGCGGCGCATCGAGCGATGATGCGTCAGAGCGCTCATCGCGCGACGGCGCCGCGCGCTCGCGAGCGCCGGCATCGAGCGGTGAGACGCGACGACCGGCGCGGTGGCGCGGGCGTGCGCGACTCGACGCATTATCAAAAAGCGTGCCGACACGCGCGTCGAACGCGCGCGTTGAAAAAAGCGGGCGACGTGCGCGCGTTCGAGCGCGAGGGTGAGAGGATGGTGCGCAGTTTTGAGGAGGCGTGCGCGGAGCACGTGGACGAACCCGTGGTGTGGCTGTCGTATTCTCAAATGCTCGCGCAGAGCTTGGGAGACGTAAAGGCGAGCAGACGGGCGTTACAGCGCGGAGCCGCGGTGAGCGCGCACGACCGTGAGAAATCGGGATTGTTTGTTCAATTGTTAGCGCTTCGAGAACTCAAGGAAAATCGCGTGCAGAGCGCGTATCGACTCGCGCTCATCGCCGCCGCAATGAACGAGGACTGCGCCGCTCTACTACGCTGGCAAGTCTTCCGAGATGCTACGGACGAACGCGCCGTCTTTTTGGCTTCTCGTGTTCCTCCTTGAAATGTAACTGATGTCAAACGCTATACGCTACGCTACGTTATACTCCTATGCTTCGGTCGCTCTCTCGCTCACGCGTGCGAACGCATCGACGGCAGCAAGAAATCTTCATCCGCCTTTTCCGAACTCACATCCTTCACCCGCTCGTCGAGCACCTCGGCGTACACTCTCTCCACGACGGGCGCGATCACCGCCGCCAATGGATCGTACGCCTCGGGCTTCAAATGCGTCGCGTCTTCGCGAAACAACTCGTCCCGGTTCTCAAACACCTCGGTCACGTCGACGAACGCGCAACCCGGGGTCTTCTCGCACCACGCTCGACACAGCGCGTTCGTCTCGCGCACGGCATCACTCATCTTAAACATTCGTTTCTGCGGCGAATCGATCACACCCACGAAAACCACCCCCGCGCGCGTCCCGTCCTCTCTCGCTCGCGCGCCACACCGTTCGGCGAATTCTACGAAATTTTCGCACACCGTCTTCGCCCCCACCCCGAGGCTGATATCGTTCGATCCACAGTAATACACCACCGCTCGCACGTCTCTCGTCTCAAAGTTCACGCACGACGACGCGTGTCTCAGCACGTCGGACGTCGTCGCGCCGCCGAACGCTCTGTTGACGAACCTCGGCCCGCCCGCCAATCTCCTCGACGTCTCCTCCCAATCCCGATCGAAATCGCGAATCTCTCGCCACTCGCGAAAGATGGACGATCCCACGAACACGACCGCGCGCTCGCGCGCGCCGTCGCCTCGTCCGACGCGCGCCTCCGCGTCCAAGCGTTCGAATCTTCTGATTTCAGGCCTGGCCCAATCATCCATCTCGCGCGTCCACGCCGCGCCCATCGCGCGCGCTCGCTCGTTCGCGGTCCTCGACGAGACGCGGCGATCGCGTCGCGCGCGCCGAGCGATCGACGCTCGATTCGCGCGACGAATCGCCGCGAGCCGCATCGTGACGTGACGTCTCGAGAGGGAGCGATCGACGCCACTTTTCGACGCGCGACATGCCGTCCGACGACGCCGCGGACGAGGACGCGCGCGCGAACGCGCCGGCGGTGCGTGCGGCGAGCGATGCGCCGACGGTGGACGCGAACGCGGACGGAGACGCGACGAAGCGCGCGATGATGCAATCGCTCTTCGGATCGGACGACGAGGACGAGGACGACGACGCGCGCGCGAGAGAGAGAGCGAGGGACGAGGACGAGGACGAGGACGAAGAGACGGAAGAGATCGAGCGTCTCAAGGCGAAGACGAAGCGCGCCAAGGCGAGGGAGGCGGCGAAGAAGTCGACAAAGGGTGGAAAACCTTCGGCGAGCCGCCGCGGCGAGGTGGATTTCGACGCGATACAGAACGAGGATTACGTCGCGCCGCGAACGGCGGAGGACGACGCGTTCATCGATGACGCCGGGGTCGCGGAGGAGGATAAGTGGGCGAACATGTCGGACGATGAGGATGGGAAACGCGGGTACGCGAGCGAGGCGGAGGAGAGCGACGACGAGCTGGAGAAACTCTTCGCGCCGGGCGGGAAAGGGAAGCGAAGAAGAAAGGATGAAGAGATGGCGCGCATGGAGGTGTTGGATTTCTTGTCCAAGATGGAGATCGCGGTGGAGGAGGACGCGCGGGCGTACGCGGCGGGGAAGCCCGCGGTGAAGAAGTTGAAGCTCTTACCCGAGGTGGAGAAGAAACTCGTCATGGTGGAGTTGCACGAGGCGTTTCTGCGTCACGGGCTGTTGACGGTGCTCAGGGCGTGGTTGGATCTGTTGCCGGATGGGAACCTTCCCAACCTCACCGTGCGCACGAGCCTGATCGAGCTGATTCAGCAGTTGCCGGTGTCGACGGATTCGCACGAGCGCAAGGAGGAGCTCAAGCGATCCGGTTTGGGAAGAAACATCCTATTCTTGTCCACGATCGAGGAAGAGACGCCGAAGAACCGAGCGAGGTGTAAGAAACTCGTTGAAAAGTGGTCTCGACCGGTGTACGAGCTCTCGTCGCACTACGGCGACATTCACGTCGGACGAGAAACCGTAGACGCCGACGAGCGGCGGCGGCCGAAGAAGAGCAAGGCGAGCGCGGTCGATCACTCCACCGACGTCGGCGGGAACGTCGACGGCGGCGACGACGAACCGAAATACGGTGAACGAGGATACCGTCATCACGCCATGGTTCCCGAGCGTTCGAGCACGCAATACGTCAAACAACCCCGACTCGAAATCGATCCCAGCGAAGTCAAGGCGCGCACGCAAACCGCGTCTCAACAGCGCGTTCGTCAGCTCGTGTCCAAGGTGACGAAGAACAAAAACAAAAGCGGTCAGGCTTACACCCCCAGCGTCGAGGGCCGCGGTTTAGTAGGTTTCCAAGGGTAAAATCACTCCAACGTCCCGAATCGCTTTCTCTCCGCAGTCGTCGACTCCCGCGCGCGCGCGCGCGAACGATGGACCTCGTCACCCTCCTCGCCGCCGCCGACGGCGTGCACGCGCGCGACGCGTCGACGCTCGCGCGCGTGGACGCCTTCACCGCCCCTCGCGCGCGTGGCGCGCGCCGGGAGAACGTCGACGCGTCAGCCATCGAACCGCCGCCGGTGTCCCGGTCGATGTTTTTCCAAACGCACGACGCGTACGAGGTGGCGACGACGTCCACGACGCGCCCGGAGGACGTCGCGGACATCGTGCACGTGTTTCGTCTGCGCGACGACGCGCGAGAGGCGATCGCGCGCGCGCTCGTGCCCGCGGGACTGCGAAAGTTTCGGCGGGGACGAGAGGACGAGACGCGCGCGCTGGGCGCGGCGATCCCAGGGCCGGGATCGGACGTCTCCGTCGTGCGATCGAATCGTGGGGGGTATCAGAGTTACGCCGATCTGTTGGATTCGGATTCGGACGAGGAGGAGGCGGTGGATGACGCGACGCGAACCGCCGCCGCCGACGACGACGTGAACGCGAACGCCGACGCCAACGCGTCGACGCGAGAACCAGTCACCTGGCGAACGGTCGTGGACATCGCGCTCGAGGCCTACGCGCGCGTCCGCGCGCCGTCGCAGCGCGCGGACGTGGCGCCGAGCGACGTGTACGGTTGGCTCAACGTCAACGCGCCCGGCGACTACAACAAACTCCACGCGCACGACAGCGCCGATCGATGGAGCGGCGTGCTCTACCTCGCCGTGCCCGATCTCACGAACGCCCCCGGTGTTTCCGACGACGCCGGGTGTCTCGGCGTGCGCGCGTCGCCGCCGCCGCGCGGCGTCGCCTCCGAGTCCTCGACGCCGTACTTCGCGCACGCGCCGCGCGTCGGCGACCTCGTCCTCTTCTCCGGCGCCGCGCTTCACGCCGTGAGCGCGTTCCCACGGCCGAGAGGGATCGATGCGTCGACGACGGAGGACGAGCGCGCGAGGGACGACGCTCTGCGCGTGTCCGTCGCGTTCAACGTCGACTGCTAGCGTTCTCGCGTCTGATACGGACGCGTCTCCATGTTGCATAGTGTACATCTAGAAACCCCATCAAAACCAATACACAAAGACATAAAATCCACGGCCCATCTCGCCGCCGCCGCCGCACATCATGGCGGGCGCGCGACGCGCGCGACGCGTCGTCGTCGACGTCGACGCGGCGAACGCGCGCGACGCGTCCATCGACGACGCCGATGCCGACGCCTACGTTCCCGCGCGGGTGACGTTCACGTCGGGCGTCGACCATCGAGGCATCACCAAGACGATGCGGCACGGAAAGCGCGCGCGCGACGACGCCGCCGACGACGCGCGCGAGGACGAGGACATGACGGACGGTGACGCTCATCGCGAGTATAAAGCCCCCAGGACGACGTACGAAACCAACGCCGGTCGAAAATCTGGACGAAGTTGGAAACTTTCGGCGTCTCGCGCGTCGGCGCTCGGCGCGACGTCGTCGTTCAAGTCTTGGGACGAGCGCATGGCGGAGAAGGCGGCGAAAAAACGTTTCCAACGCGCCAAGGCTGACGCCAAGGCGGCGCGAGGGGCGAAGATTCGCGCCGAACGCGAGCGAAGGGAGGCGAAGAAGGCGCTCAAGGAGGAGAATAGAACGCGCACGGGCGTCGGCGTCCCGACCGCCATCACCAATCCGAAGACGATGGCGAAGAAATCGGCCAAGGAACGGGCGAAACTGAAAAAACTTCGCATGTTGTGACGTTCTCGGAGCGTCACCGTCTCCCGAGTCGCGCGTCTCCCCACGCGTCGTCGCGTCGCCGCGCGCGCGTTTCTGTACGATTAGACATTCTACACTGTTTACCCATACGATGCATCCCACACACGACCACCCACCCATCCTCCCCACCCGCCGCACTCGACGACGCGTTCGACATGGCGCAGACGGTGTATCACGGCATAGGTGCGCGCGAGCGCGCGACGCAACGTCCCCGCATCGCGATTCGCGCGCCACCGCGACGTTCCCGCGTCGCGACGCGCGTCCACGGACGCTCGAACGCGCGCGATCGGCAAACCTAAAAACCAAACGATCATGAATGAATTCGTCTCCCCGACGCGCGACGACCACGATCGACGAGACGCGCGTGACGGCAACGCGCGCTCGCATTCACTCGCCGCATCGACTGACCGCGCGCGATTTTTCTCTCGCGACGCAGCGCGCCACGTGTACTTCAACAAGGAGGCGTTCGCGGGACTGGCGCTCGGTTTACTCGGAGGGGGCGCGTGGAAGTGGAATCACTTGCAGCATCGTCAGGCGACGCAGGAGTATTACCGGGATTTGGCGAAATCGAAAAAGTGATGACGTGATGGACGGCGACGTGACGTGAGAGGATGTGTACTGTAGTTTTACCCGCGTGAGGAAACGCGAGGGAACGCGCGCGCGCGTGTCTTTTCCCGCGAGGCGAGGGAGACGCGCGAGGACGCTGTAGCCTGTGATGAATGAAATAATGAGAGCGAGCGCTTTCGTAAAAAGAGTACACGTTTCGTTGTGACTGTGGATGAATTCGTGGGGCGATGGTGGCTAATTACCCTCGTAGACGCGACGAATGTCGTCGACGCCGTTGAAGGCGCGGTGACGAGAGACGGGACAGTCCCCGTATCGATCGACGTGCGCGTGGACGCACGCGAAGCAGAAGACGTACCCGGAACACGTCAACACGGCGGGATTTCGAATTGTTTTGCGACAGAGCGGACACAGACCGGTGTCGTCGGGAAGGGCGATGCCCTCGGGGTGAGGCGGCGGGCGCGGGGGCGGGGGCGGGACGGGGAGGGTGGCGGCGCCGACGACGCGCTCCTCGGCGGCGCCGTACCACCACTCGGTGAGCTTGAACCCGATGACGGCGGCGATGAGGGCGGATTGCGCGTAATCCATGATGAAATTCTTCGTTTTGAGCGCGCCGACACCCAGCGCGCGCGCCGACGCGCTCTTGGACGCGCGCGCGACGGCGAGTTGCCGCTGTCGATGCGCGTCGAGCTCGCGCGCGTTCGCCTCTAATTCCGCGGGAAGCACGCGCGTGACGTAGCAGTCCACGAGCATCAGCATCGGATCGTTCACGTTCCATCGACCGAGCAAATATCCCGTCCACGTCACGAACGTCGCCGCCTCCGCCAGCGCGTTGGCCGCCGGATACGCCGAAACGAACGCTCGCGTCGCCGCGCCCCTCAATCCTCTCGCCTCTCGTCTCGCTCGCACCGCCGCCTCGACCACCGCATCCTCCGATTCACTCGCCCCCACGCGATCGGCGCTCGCCTCGAACACGCTCGAGCGCCGTCTGGCGTCGATGTACCGCTCCGGCGCCAACCGTTCGTGCGCCGCCGCCGCCTTGCTCCGCGCGTACGGCCCGAACGCCAAGATCGCCGCGCTCAAGAATCGCTGCCACCCATCGATCCTATACCTCCCATCGCTTCGCACGCGCCCATTCGTGAGCGTTCTCGGCACGCGCTGCAATCCGTACACGCTCTCCGCGAGCGACCCGTCGCCGCTCGCGAAACTCTTCAACTCGGCGAGAAACGTCAACGCCGCGAACACCTCGTCCCCTCGATCGAGCGCGTAGTGCGCCACCCCGGGCGCACCAGCGTTCGCCAGCGTCCCCAGTGCGTACGCGAGCGCCCCCTTGAGGCTCGGCGCGAGCCGTTCGGCGGCGATGAGCTCAAAGAATGTCGGACGAATGGATGGGTCCACATCAACGCGACGACGTCTGCGCCTGTTTCTCGCGATCGACGCCTCCACCGCGGCGTCCGACGCGTCTATCGCCGCGTGCGTCGACGTCGACGCGTCGGGGTCGGCGCCGCGGGCGATGCGCGCGCGATGCGCGAGCAAGGGAAGCATCGTCCCGGTCCCGAGGTGTGAGGCGCGACGACTCGACCGGACGCGACTCCGACTCGACTGGACTCGACCAGACGCGACGTCATCGCGCGTTCGTTCACTACGTACGCGTATGTTACAATCTCGAGATGTCTAGACGTTCGATCGCGCCACCGCGCGAGGACACCGCGACGCGCGGGTTTCTTCGAATCGAATCGAATCGAAGCGAATCGAATCGCGCCCGACCGCGCGAAAAATAAAATACTCACTCGATCTCTCCCCCGATCCGCGATCACTCCGCCGTCGTCGTTCGTTTCCTCGATCCCTTCAATCCTTTGAGCGCCAATCCGAGCTACTCGCGCGCGAAACAGCCATCCACCGTCAGTCTTTTCGCGTAGAGTTTCGAGCTCGAAATCAAAGTCAAAACGAATCGAAATCGAAATCACACATCACGCGCGTCCCCTCGCGCGCGTCTCCTCGCGAGACGATCCCCGAACGATACAAAATCACGCATCGGTCGCACCTCGGCCTCGATCGCGCTCACGTCCTGATCGATCTCCCCGCTTCGAAGGTGTAAGACGAAGGTTTCCCCTCGAGGCCCGCGCGCGCGGGATAAGGGCGCGGCGCTTCCGTCCTCGTTCCAGCGCGCGACGTTGCGTCGAACGAACCCGGGGTAGATGAGGGCGTCGTACTCGGCGGCGGACATGGCGGACATGGCGACCGACGACGGCGACCGACGCGTCGGCGTGTGGGGAACGGGTCGAGAATCGGTCGGGCCCGAAAACGACAAATTACAAGAGTTTTTGGGGAACGGGATGGGAACGGTGGATGAAGGCGCGAACAGACACGCATCTGGACGCTGTGATGTGACAACGTTGACGGCTAAGAATGTGTTTATCGACGCACGAATCGAAAAACGTCGCGATCGAACGCGGTGGCGCCCTCGGACGCGACGCGAAGACGCTCGCCGGCGAAGAAACCGCCCTCGGGCCCTGATAAAAAGTCGGCGAACGCGTCGGGACGAAACCGTATGGATCCGTACCGCGCCTTGCACTCGTCCGGTAAGATTGGACGGCCGAGGACTTTTTTACGAAGGGTCGATCTGTAAGATCGCCACGGTTGCGGTTCGAGTATGAGGGAACCGCCGGGGACGAGGGCGTCTCGACACTTGCGAAAGACGGCGCGCACGCCCTCGTCTCCAAAGTTTAAGTGTATCCACTTGGTGACGCTGAGTAAGAGTATGACGTCGAAGGTTTCGGTTCCGAAATCGTGTTCCAGCGCGTTCGCGCGTCGAAATTCGACGCAATCAAAGGCGGATGTCGTCTTCTTTTTCGGCTTCGGCGGCGCGGCTTCGGCTTCGGCTTCGGCTTCGGCTTTGGCTTCGGCTTTGGCTTCGGCGTGTCTTCGCAACGACGCTAATTTTCTCTCTCCCGCGCGCACTAAATCCCCATCGATGTCCAAACACAAACACGCGCTCGGCTCGAACGCACCGACGAGCGATAACGAAAACAAACCGTCGTTACACCCGACGTCGGCGACGCGGCGTCCCCGAAACCACTCGTCCCGAAGCGCGCTCAAACGGTGATCCTCCATCGCTTCACCGACGCGATAGCCGTAGTATCGATCGTAATTCCCGTACCGATACGACTTTTGTGTCTTTTGACGCCTCTCGCGTCCGTCGACGCGCGCTCCCGCGCCGTCGCGCGCGCGTTTTCGTCGCCACCGTTGCTCGCGCACTTTTTCTCGGGACGTCGATTCGTCGCCGCGGTGCGTGGACGCGCGCGCGCGCGCGCTCGGGGGTGGTTCGGATGAACTCGATGGTACGTCATCGATGTCGTCGCGCGCGCGCGGTGCGGGGTCGTCGGTGGAGTCGCGCGGCATCGAGGCGCGCTCTGCGGCGACGGCGGCGAGAGGCGTCGACGCGAAGAAACAATCAATGTACGAATTACAATGTATGCGCGCGGTCACCGAGCGTCGATGAGATCTTTCCTGGTGATGACGCCTCGTGGAACGTGTTCTTCGTCGACGACGACGAGATGTCGAAGTCCCAGGGAGAGGAAGAGGTCGTGCGCGCGTCTCGCCGGGAAATCGAGCGACACGGCGAGCGGCGCCGGGTTCATGTACGTGCGCACGTCCACGACGGCGGCGCCGAAGGCGTCGACGGTGGGCGGACGATCGACTCGAAGCGGTGATGCGTGCGAGCGCATGAGACGTTCGACCTCGATGGCGTCGACGGATTCGTCGAGGACGCCGGCGGCGACTCCGGGCACGGCGGCGGCGGTGACGCCGCGCACGTGCGCGGTTCGCATCTCGAGATCGAGCCTCGTTTGCGTCGATTCGGACGCGTCCGGAGACGCGTCGACTTCTGATGCGGCGAGAAGGACGTCGAGCTGCGAACGGAGGATGAGACCGACGAGTTTTCCTCGATCGTCCACGACGGGGAACCCGTTGTGAGACGCGTGCGCGAGGAGCAATCGCACGGCGTCTCGGTGCGCAATCTCCGGTAAAATAGCCGGTGGCACCGCCATGACGTCACGCACCGTCTTATCGTCGAGCGCACTCGAAGGTTCTCGCGGGAGGTACGCCACCGTCTTGCTTCGAGAGAGCTCAGCGTGATAAATGCCGCTCGCAAAGTAATTCCCGACGATGTTGCTCACGACGACGGCGACGATGATGGCGAAGACGAACGCCTGTCCGTTCGTGCTCTCGACCATGATGACCACCAGGGACACGGACGATCGAAACACACCGCCGAGCGCCGAGGTGGCGCCGATGAGGGCGTAGAGACCGGGTTGGATGTCCCACGATTCCGGGAGCGCGCTCTTTAGCGTCAATCCGGCGCATCCGCCGGCGCACGCGCCGAGAAACAAACTCGGCATGAATAATCCACCGGGCACCGCGATCCCGAACGCGAGCGCCATCATGACGAGATAACACGCGGCTGCGATGGCTAATCCTCGCGCGGTGAACCCGTACGCCTCCCCCCACACGTGCTCCGCCATGCCGAACATCCACCCGATGGAGCGACCGGGATAGACGAAGAAGACGGTTGCGATGTCGTTGATTTCACCCTCTGGACAGTTGAAACGCACGCCGAAATCGTCTTTTTTCCACGTATCCGGTGGCACGATGCACTGTCCGGCGTACGCGGACGCGGCGAAGCGAATGGCGACGGTTGCGAGGACGACGACGACGCACTCGCACATGCGCGCAATTTTTTGCCTCGCCGACGGTCGAAATCTCGCCGTTCGCGCCTGAATCGCGTTGAACGTCGCCCCGAAGAGTCCGCACGCGGCGGCGACCGAGACGAAGAACGGTAACTGATGGAAGTAATCCCTCGGTGTCGTCGGTCGAAGGGTATCGCCGGTGATGAACACCATTCCTGGATTGCCTCGTAAATCGAGCAACGCCAAGACAAAGGACGCGACGGCGGCGCACATTAAACATCGCCACATCGTGCGTTGACTCCAAAACGTGCTCGCCTCTTCGAAAGAGAAGAGCACGCCTCCAATGGGAGCGCCGAAAGCCGCGGCTAATCCGGCGGCGGCGCCCGCGGAGACGAATTCTCGGTGCGTCGACGGCGACGCTAAATCGAGCAAGACGGTGTCGAGTTTCGGAGACTCGCCGAACCGAATCAAACCCTTACGTCTTCGTCCTCCTCCTCGTCGTCGTCGACGCCGACGCGATAAACGTTCGCGCACGTCGTCCTCGACGCACTCCTCCTCCTCCTCCGCTGAATCTTCCGCATCCATCGACGAATATCCCTCCTCGTCCTCCTCCTCGTCCGAATCCTCGGCGTCCTCTCTCGTCGACGCCCCTCCACCCTCCTCCCCCATCGCCCGTCTCGGCCACCACAGCGCACACACGCTCGCAATCCCCGCCCCTATCTGCACCATCGGTCCCTCCGGCCCGACCGCCAGCGCGCTCCCCACTCCGCCGCACACGCCGACGATTTTCGCCGCCGTCGTCCGTCCGCTCAACAGTCCCGGGACGTCGTTTCCATTCAACGTCGCCATCACCGCCGTCACCCCACCTCCGCTCGCTAACGGCGCCCGATACGTCACGACCCACCCCGCGACGAGCACCAACACCGACGACGTACACGCGAACAGCGCCGCCGTCGTCGTCGGCGCGTCCGCGTAATATCTCGACACCAACGCCGCCTGCGCGGCGACGACCCGTCCCGTCGCTCCCTCGATCGCCCACGCGACGACACCGACGACGAGTCCGACGAGCAACGTGAGCGCGTACTTTGCAGACGTCGCGGACGGAACGTACGCCGTCGACGACGACGCGAGACGTCGACGATTACTGAATTCTCGTCGCCGCGCGTGCGCCATGTTCCGGGGACACTCGTAATCGATGCTCTCGTAATAGTGCGCGGGCGCGCGTCGAGGGTGCGATTCGAGGTATTCGTCGCCACCGCGCGTCACCGCGCGAGGCGTCGGGGGCATGATGGACGCGAGCGTCGGCGTGTGGGGATGGATTGGATTTCGTCGCGAATTCGAGAGGACGAGGGAGAACGGCGAATGATGCGCACACAGAGCGCGGAGACGCGAGACGCGGGCGTCGTTTTCATTCTTAATTTACTCGGGTGAAACGTGCGGTAGTCCCGCGCGCGATCGCGCGAGAGCGAGTTCGGCGCGAGAGAGACGCGCGCGCACGTCTCGCATCTCGACCACCAACTCGCGAACGATGGATGCGAGTTCCTCCGCGCTCATCGCGTCGAGTGACGCGTCGTGAACGTCGCCTGGACGACTGAATGGGTCGTTTTCGTCGTCGAAGGGGTCAGAGTCGTCGTCGATGCGTTCGGGGACGGGTTCGTACCCGGCGAACGCGGCGGCGGCCGCGCCGGCGGCGTCTCGCGGAACCGTCGGGGACGGGGATGGGGACGGTCTCGGTGACGCCGGCGGTGAGTGCGTGATCCTCGCGCGTGGTTTCCCGTCCTCGTTCGTCGTCGCGGACGACATCGCCTCGCGCGCCGCCATGGCGGCTCGTTTTTGTCTCAACACGTCCCGTTCCTCCTCGACGGCGCGACGAATGCGCTCGTTTTCTTCCCTATCGCGTCGTTCGTCCTCCTCTCGCGCGCGTCGCTCGCGTTCGCGTCTTTCCGCCACCTGTCGATCCAACGCCTCCACGTACGCGTCTCGACGCTTCCGTTCCTCCGCCGACTCCCTCGCCGCTTCCGCCGCGTCTCGCCGCCGCGCGTTCGCCGCGTTCGCCGCGTTCCTCGACCGTTCGCGCAGCGCCTCTCTCCCATCCATCCTCGCGCGCGTCGCCATCTGCGCGTCCAACGCGTGTCGATACGCCCGCGCGTTCGCCTCCCGCTGCGCTCGCTCGCGCGCGCGACAGAGCGCCTCGTCCCGAGCCAACGTCCCGAGCGCACGCGCCGGCGCCAACCACCCTCGATCGTCCGCGTGCGTCCCGCTCGGCGTCCCCGCGGCGCGCAACGGGCGAAACGAACGATCATCTCGCACGCGCGTCATGTCTCGAAGTCGACGGACGCGCGCGAGGACTCTCGAGCGCGCGTTCCCGAAACGCTCGCTCGGTGACGTTCAAATTCAATGCGCGCGCACCCCTCGCGCGTGACGCGCCGTCGTCGCGCGGTCGCGGTCGACGACCGTCTCAGAACGCGACGCACGCTTTCGGTCGTCGCGTCGAACGCGATTCGCGGCGAGAAAGACGCGCGTCGAGCGATGGCGACGATGGGCGTCTTCAGTGCTCGACGCTTTGCATTCGCGCCCGAATGTCCGTCCATCTCGCGCTCGAGCCCGCGATCGACGACGAGGGCGGGTCGATCGATCACCTCGCGCACGTCGCCGAAGATGGATCGTTCGCGAGCGCGAGCGACGGCGCGCGCGTCGTGCGCGCGCACGCGTGGGCGCACGATTCATCATCGACATCGGCGCCCGAGATGAATGACGGCGCGGACGACGACGAGGACGCGCCGTTGGAGGCGGTGCGTCGCGCGTTTGAATCATACGCGGTGTCCTCGCCGATGTGCGCGAGCGATGCGAGGCGGGGATCGAGATTGGTGGCGACGCACGTCGGATTTCACGGAGCGTCTCCGGCGGCGGCGACGACGACGACGGGACGGTATTTAATCGCCGCGCAGAGAGACGGCGCGCTGGCGATGTGGCGAAAAGGTCGAGACGACCGTTGGGTCGCTCAGGCGGAGGCGCCGTACGCGGGGGCGCCGCCGATCGTGGCGAACGCGCTCGAGAAGGGGGATTCGCGGTTGGGCGACGCGTTCGCGGCGACGGCGTGTTCGGCGAGCGACGGAGGGGTGTACTGCGCGACGCTGAGCGAGGACGGAGACGGTGGAGGGTGGTTGGTGTTGAGGAAAATAGGCGTCGACGGCGAGACGACGACGACGACGGCGACGGTGCGGTACGCGGATGCGAGAGGGTTGGAGGGCGCGGGCGGCGAAGATTTTTGGGTGACGACGACGAGCGGGACGTTTTATAGATGGAATTGTCGGTTAGGGCGCGCGGTGGCGCGCGTGAACGTGTGGAACGCGATGAACGATGACGATGACGACGGTGAGTGCGTCGCGCGACGCGCTGGTCGCGCGTTACTCACGTCGAAATCGTACCCAAACGACGCGCTCTTGTGTTTCGATGCCGACGCCGGTCGCGGGTACGAGCTTCTTCCCGCGCTCTCGGCGCCGAACGCGCGCTCGGACGTGACGACGCGCGACCACACCGTCCAGCGCGTGTGCGCGATTCAACGCGCGAAGAGCGGGGACGAGGCGTCGACGAGCGACATTGTGAGCGCGGCGAGACACGGTGCCTTTGTGTGGACGGCGTCCGTCGACGGCGAGCGACGATCCATCGACGTGTACCACGCCATCACGGGCGCACACATCGCCTCGACCGACGTGCCCGCGCCCATTGTGTCTCAGCCGACGGCGGCGTCGAAGGTTTGGTCGCAGAGTCCGGTGTTTGAGGTGCTGAACGCGGGCGCGATGGGCGTCTTCGCACGTGTCTACGTCCCGGGTGCGCTCGCGCCCGCGTATCGGTGTTCTATACACGTCCCGAGCGCGCTCGCGAAAATAGTCGAACCGGTCGTGTTGGACCCCACGGCGCACGGCGTCGAGCGCATCGATCGACTCCTCGCCGAGATGAAGTCGTTCGGCGGGTGCATCGAGCCGCTGTCGCACGCGCTCGTCATGGCGAGGAAAGAAGCTGAGACCGCGCCCGAGGCGTTCAAAACGAAGCGGGACGCGTCCGATAGTTTAGATTTACGAGACGCGCGCGCGTCGTGTTCGTTCGCGCCGGCGCTCTTGCTCAAGGCACGTCTCACCGGACGATTCGACGACGTCGCCGCGGCGAGATGGAATTTTGCGGCGAAGGAAGCCATAGAGGCGCTCGAGAACGCCGCGCGCGGAGACGGCGCGTTTTCGCGTCTCGCGAGCGAAAACGTGGACGAGACGCGCGACATTTTGCTCAGGGATTGGGAGGCGGCGCGCGCGAGCGCGACGAGTACCGCGAGAGAGACTGAGACGGAGACGACGCACGTCTCCACCTTTGTGCACGAACTCGAGACAGCGCGCGGCGCGAAACTCCCCGCGTTCGCGTGGGTGAGCGCCGCGGCGTTGCGCGCGTTGTCCGATTCCGAGTCGTTAGAGCCCTTCGTGAACGCGGTGTGGAACGGGAAACCGTTGGTCATCCCGACGGATGACGCCGAGTTGGCGACGCGGGCGCGCGCCTTCGCCGACGCCGCGAGATCGCGCGTCGACGCGTCTCTGAGCGCGAACGACGCATCTCTGAGCGCGTTCGAGGCCACGATGCACTTGGTGTATCGCATCGCGCCGCGATACGCCATCGCGCTCATCGACGCCGTGGTGGCGGAGACTGGCGCGTCGCGGGTCGATTTGGCCAAACGCGCCATACGCATGGCGGAATCGCCCGGCGCGCTCTTGGACAGTTTCGGCGACGGCGACGCGGCGGACGCCCTCGCGCGCGCCATCGCCGAGACCCTCTGCGCGGCCGATCTCGCGCGAAGCGGCGTGTACGTCGCGCTCACGTTCGGTGGATTATACGGCGCGCGGCCAAAGAGAGCGTACGCGCAGCGCGGCAAGACGACCCTCGCGGGATGGGACCTCGCGCACGACGTTCTCTTCGCCGAGATCGACCACCGACGTCATTCGATCGATGACGCGCGTCGTTTCGCCGCCGAAGCGTTCGAAGTCATGAGCAAATCCTTCCGCACGCTCATCGAGGATTGGAACGATTTACCGCTTCGGCAATCCGCCGCGGACGTCGACGTCGACATCGCCGCCGAGGTCATGCTTCGCACCGCCGACGTCGTTCGCTCGCTCTACGACGACGGCAACGCGCGGGTGGAAACGCGCTCGCCCGTCCTCGACGTCGCGCGAAGACACGCCACCACCATCACCGAGGTGCGCGCCGCCGCCGCGCGCGGCCAAGACGCCGAAGAAACCGTCGACTCGCTCGAACGTCTCATCGTCGCCGTCACCGCCACGCTTCGCGCTCGCAACGCGAGCGAACGCGACGAAGCGTGACTTCATAACATCACCCATTCCACCATCACCGATCGCCCATCCCTCCCGTCCCCGTCCCCGTCCCCGGCGTCGCCGTCGTCCCCGGGACGAAAAAGCGCGCGTGCCTCACACCATGACCCACTACGACACCCTCGGTCTCACCGCCGAGGCCAAAACGGACGACGTGCGAGACGCGTACAAACGCCTCGCCCTCGTCCTTCACCCCGACCGCCCTCGGGGCGACGCGCGCGCGTTTCTCGAGCTCAAACGCGCGTACGATTGTCTCGCCGACGGAACCCTTCGCGAGAGATACGACGCCTCGCTCGCGTCTCGAGCGTCTCGACCGCTCGCCGACGTCGTCGACGTCGAAGAGATGGACGTTCGGACCGTCTCCTTCGCTTCTCCCGAGAACGACTCTCGCGTCGCGAGCGGTGGGTGCGACGTGTACGCGCGCGCGTGTCGGTGCGGCGACGCCTACGAGATACCGGTGGGTGAACTTCAATCCCTTCGTCGCACGCACGACGAGTGCGTGTTGGAGTGCGGCGGGTGTTCGTTACGAATAGCCGTGCGATTAGCGCCGATAGGGGTCGATTCCACGAGCGCGAGCGCGAGTCTGGCGGTCGGGTGACGCGCGCCGAAAAAGCGCCGCGCGGAGCGTAGAATTTCAATAGAATCTATATTAGAATACATAGAGCTAGAGCACCCCTCGCGTCGACGCGCTCAAACCACCATCACATCTTCATCACCCTCCTCGCTTCCTCATCGCTCCCTCGTACTCCTCCAATAACTCGGCGTACACCACTTTCACGCAAAACGTACACGCCGGCGCGCTCTGACAACAATCGCTCTCGAGCGGTTCCCTCGGTCTCTCGAGCGCCCTCGTCTCGCATCGACAGAACCGTCGTCCGCACGCGACGCAGAGCGAAGGCGGGGGAAGTCGGTCGTCGACGATGCCCTTGGCGAGCTTTTTACGACGAATGGATTCGACGACGACGGCGTTCGTCAAATCTCGTTTTGCTTTTTTGGGATTCTTCGTCGCGGTCGATTCCGACGACGAGAGACGCGCGAGGGGGAGGGACTCGACGCGAAAAGTGGATGACGACGTCGACGGTGGTACCGCGACGTGGCGCGCGAGACGGGAGAGACGCGCGCGCATGGTACGCGGGCGAGGTGTGACGAATGTGATGTGTTCGAGCCGCGGGACGCGCGCGCGAGAGCGAGAGAGCGAGAGAAGGAGAGACGGTGGTGGTCGAGTCGTGAGACGTGAATTGCGCGTCGCGTGAGGCTTGTACTAGTTTTCGTTTTGTGATTTTTCTATAATTTTACGCGTCGATGGGGGGACTCGAATGGAAATCGAATGTTTTCACGTCGCCGTCGTAATCGACGGCTTCGCCCGACCGTCGGACGCGTAAAAACGCGTCCAAGGCGGCGGTCGCGCGCGGTGGCCATCGGTTGGCGACGGTGTCGGTGGTCGAGTAGAGTCGACACGGGGTGTCCAGACCGGCGTCCTTGACGCCGCCGTCGAGTTCGGCGGCGATTTGATTGGCGGATTGCGCGAAGAGCTCGAATCCGTACGCCAACGCGCCGGCGTCGCGTTTTTCCTCGGCGGAGCGTTTCGCGCCGAAACCTCGACCGGATTTACACAGAAACGTCCACTCGGCCTCGGCGCTCGTTTCGTCGCCGAGTGCCCAGAGAATTGCGGCGAGCGCGGCGCGCATGTCGAGAAATTCTGGGTCTCGACGCAACAACTTCCGACACGTCGCGACCGCTACGTCCTCTCTACCGCTTTGAAACGCGGCGAGCGCGTAATTCGCGAGCGCGATCTCGCGCATGTCCTCCGAACCGCGCGAAGACTCTAAAAAATCCGCCATCGCCTCGTCCCATCGTCCGAGCGCGCCCTTGGCGTTGCCGAGGTTATTCAGCGCCAACGGATCCGGCGAGTCGCCGTCCATGTCGATGGAGGCTTGCAAATCGACGAGCGCGCTCGCCCACTCTCGATACTGAAGACGCAGCGTCCCACGATTACTGAGCGCCGCGCTCATGGCGGGCGAGTTTGGAGGTGATAGTTTCAACGCCTCGCCCCACAACGCGTCGCTCTCTTCGAACGTCGGCGCCGACATGGCGGCGTTAAAGGTTTCGGCCAATCTCTTCGCGTCCGCGCTCGCGTTCGCGCTCGCGGGACGGGCGATGCCGAGCGAGAGCGCGGACGCGCCCGCGACGACGGCGGCGGAGAAAAGAGCGGCGCGTCTCGTGGACGACGGCGGCTTCGACGACGCGTCGAGAATGGGTCCCGCGAGCGTCTTCGGGATGGTTTCCGCTCGCGGAAGCGCGCGCCTGGCGCCGACGTCGCCGCATTTTGCCGCGGCGACGTACGCGCCGAGACGCATCGCGTCGCCGAGATTAAACTCTTCCGAACACATCGCGGCGGCGAGCGTGCCGATGAACGCATCGCCCGCGCCCGTGGTGTCGACGATGTCTTCGTCTCGAAGTCGTCTCGCCGGCGCGAAAATCACCTCCACCGTCATCTCCAGCGCGCCGCTCGAATCTCGCACGCGCACCGCCTCCGTCTCTCGCGACGGTCCCGGCGCGTCCTCGCTCGTCGTCGAAGACGTCTCGTTCGCGAGCGCCTCCACGCGCGCGATGACGTCATCGATGGACGTCGCCTCGCGCGTCTTCGCCGCCGCCGCCGCGTCTTCGTCGACGCGCGCCAACGCGACCGCGCCTCGCGCCCCCAACGTCGTCGTCACGCTTCTCGCGTCCGGCGCCGACTCCAACACGCGCATCATCGCGTCCCCCAAACTTGAACACTCCGGAAACCTCGCCGACGGATACGTCTTCGACGTCACCACCGCGTCCGCCAGCGCCACCAATTCGTCTAAATTTTCTCGCAGTCGCTCCGCCTCCACCAACACCCGCGTCCCTCGTCTCTTTTTCGCCTCCCTCGCCAACACGATCGCCCCTTCGGTCAGACGACCGTCGAAGTACACGACGTGAGGTCGCACGTCGTCCAACACGCGTCTCGCGATCTCCGGCGTCATCTCCTCGCGCCGCAACGCTTCGCCCGGAGTGTGAATACACGTTCTCGAATGTTCCCCATCCTTCGTTTTCGTCACCATGATGTACGTGAACGGCGTTCGAGCGCCACCGTAGACGACGTGCGCGCACGAGACACCGTCTTCGATCAATTCATCCGTCACCGCGCGCGCGTTGGCGTCGACGCCGAGTTTCGACGCCACCGCGCACGACGCGCCGAGACGAGACGCCGCGGTGAGTCCATTGGCGACGTTTCCACCGCCGACGACGTCGAGCGCGCCGGCGCGATATTTACCATCCGGTTCGGGGAACGCATCGCCGTCGAGTCTGGCGATGAAATCGACGCCCGCGCTGCCGAAACCGAGGATTCGGCGGGAAGATGATGACGATGACGTCGAGACGGTGTCCGATGAAGACGACGCCGTGGACGTCGACGCGCGACGAGGAGGCGCGCGCGAACGCGTGGACGGTGAGCGCGATGTCGGGTCGCGCGCGAGGGGCGCGCGAGGGGCGTCGGCGACGCGCGAGGGACGCATGGGCGCGTCCCGGTGTGGCGCGAGAAAAAGCGCGCGGGCGAGACGCGGGACGCGTTCTCGCTACTTCGTCTACGGGTCGTCTATGACACGGTCTACGGGTGAAAAGAATGTGCATCACTGCCGTGCGCGACGAGCGTGCGCGCGGTGGAAGGCGGCGAAGGCGGGCCACTCGTCGCGGCGTATGGCGCGTCTCGCCGCGGCGAAAAATCGACACAAGTGGTACAGATTGTGCGCCTCGAGCAACACGTGTGCCGTCATCTCGTGCGCTTGTAAGAGATGGTGCGTGTACGCGCGCGTGTGATGGACGCACGCGGGACAGTGGCATCGATCGCGTCCCAGGAATGGGACGAAATCCGTCTTGTACGCCGTCGACCAGACGTTGATAGAGTAGGCGTCCGCGCCCGTCATCGCACGAGACGACGCGTCTTCGAGTTCGTAGGCGTCGCTCACGTCGATTGGAAATGAAAACGCGCGACCTCTCGCGGCGGTGGCGCTCGCCCAACTCGCGTCGAAGACGTCGATACCGCGCTCGATGTTATCGACGATGTCCTCCACCGTCGCCTGGCCCGATAGATACCTCGGTTTGTTTTCGCTCTTGATGTGCCTCAAGGACGCCTCCACGCACTTCCCGCGCGCGTCCTCGCGCTCACCCGCGAAGAGACCACCGACAACGTACCCGCACACGTCCTCGTCGCGCTCAGCGATCGCTCGCGAACACTCCTCGCGCACCTCGACGTGTTCGCCGCCGACGAGCGTCGCCCACACCGGCAATCCCACCGTTTTCGCCTCCTCCAAGCACGCGTCCAGCCACGCTCGCGTCCGAATCGCCGCCGTCTTACTCTTTTTATCGTTTTCCCACGCTCCGTGCTCGTCCGCGAGCGCGCACGCCGCGTGCGCGGACCGTCCCCAGAGTCTCGCGTACTCGACGGGCGAATACGTCTGCTGCCCGAACGGCGTCTCGAACACCAACTCTTCATCGCTCGATCGCGCCCACGCGTTCAACCCGAAGTGCATCGGGTCTCGATAGTGCCCCAGCGCGAACCTCGCGGGCGGTGGACACCGTTCCCTCCACGCATCGTCCCTCGTCCCGTTCGCGTTCGCTTTTCCGTCTCCGTCTCCGTCTCCGTTCGGCGGCGCCCTCTTCGAGCCCGGCGGCGCCTTCCTCTTCCGTCCTCGATCCGCCTTTTTCGCGAAGTGCGCCCCCGCGAGAACGCACCCAAAGTGTCGAACACACGCCTCACTCTCCTCCTCGTCCCCATCCTCTCTCGCCCGCGCGCGCAAGCGCGCGTCGACGTCCCCGAGCACATCCATCGTGAGCACCGCGTGTTCACCCTTGGACGTGGGCGCGAGCGCGCACGGCGTCGGCGTGCGCGCGTCGCTCGCGAAAACCACCCCGCATCGCACAACACGCACTCCCGCGTCACTTTCACTCGCACTCGCGCTCGCGCGCGCCCTCGCGCGAACGTCGAACCCGACGCCCAATTCGCCCATGTCGCCCAATGTCGCGCCTCCACCTGACGCCACATCGCGACGCGTTCGTCATGTCCACCGACGCGCGCGGCGCGTGGGCGCTCCCGGAGGGATGGCTCGCGTGTCCTCGCATGTCGGACGTCATCGCCGGCGTCTTCCTCGCGAGTAAAGCGCCTCTGCGCGAGGCATTTTACACCGACGTTCCCGCGAGCGATTGGTATCGACCCGAGGACGCGCTCGCGGAGGCTGAGCGACGCGGACGAGGGATCGCGCTCGTCGTGGACCTGACGAACACGTCGAGGTATTACGATCCGAACGATTTCGAGCGGTTCGGGGTGGCGCATCGTAAGATTCGGTGCGCGGGGAGGGAAGGGGCGCCCGAGGCGAGAGAGGTGAGCGAATTCGTGTACGTCGTCGGGCGGGCGCTGGCGGAGACGGCGAACGATCCGGCGTGGGCGGATCGGGCGAGACGAGGGTATCGACCGGCGATATTAGTGCACTGTACGCATGGGTTTAATCGAACGGGCGCGATGTTGGCGCATTATTTACAACGGTCGAGCGCGTGGCCGGAATTGAACGCGCGCGTGGCGGAATTCGCGCGGGCGAGACCGCCGGGAGTGTACAAGGCGGAGTACCTGCGGAGTTTGTTTGAGTATTATCTCGAACGGAGGTTCAGCACGACGAAGGATCCGAAGGTGCCGAGTTGGAAGAGCGATGATTTGAGCGATGCGCCGCCGTTGGCGGATGAAAAAGTGCCCGAGGGTGATTTATTCGATCCGAGGGCGAACGCGGCGTACAGACGGACGCTCGCGCACAGTCGAGCGCCGATTCCGGGGGCGAGGCGTCGGGCGCCGCGTGCGATGGCTTCGGAGGTGGGTTCGGAAGAAGAGGCTGGACCCATGCATCATGAGGACGTCGTGGGCGAGGAGGTGTACGAAGAGATGGTGTTCGAGGTACAAAAGCTGTGCGCGTGGGCGTGCGCGCCGGACGACGCGGGGGTGAACGCGACGAAATTTCCGGGATCGCAACCCGTGAGTCTGAGTCGAGACAACATGAGTCTGTTGAAGAGTCAGCCGTACAGCGTGACGTGGAAGGCGGACGGAACGCGGTACATGTTGTTGCTCATGCGCGACGGCGCGTACTTGGTGGATAGGAAATTCGACGTTCGGCGCGTGCAGATGCGATTTCCGTTACCGCACAAAAAGTTTGGTACGTCGGTCCATCACTGCACGCTGATGGACGGTGAGATGGTCGTGGACACGGATCCGCAGACGAAGAAGGAGACGAGACGGTACCTGGCGTACGATCTCATGGCCATTAACGGCGAACGCGTCACCCAGCGTCCATTCTTAGAGCGATTAAACATCATTCGCGAGTTCGTCGTGGAACCGAGAAAAGTGTTTCTCGCGCAAGCCGGACCGAGCGGAGCGTACGCGGCGCACAAGGAGCCGTTTTCGGTTCGTACCAAGGAATTCCATCCGCTCAAGTTCGCGCGCACGCTCGTGGAAAAGTTCATCCCGGCTCTCTGCCACGAGAGCGACGGTTTAATTTTCCAACCTTCCAACGCGCCGTACGTCCCGCAGACGTACGAGGCGTTGCTCAAGTGGAAATTTCCCGAACTCAACTCGGTCGATTTTCTGTTACGCGTCTCGAGAGGCAATGGATTACTCTTCGTGGGTGAAAAGGGTGGGCAATACGCGCGTCTCGAGGACGAATTCGTGTCGAGAACCGACCCACTAGACACGCTGGATGGGAAGATCGTCGAGTGTTCGTGGGACATGGAGGCGAAGACGTGGGTCTTCATGCGCACGAGAGCGGATAAGGACACGCCGAATTTCATCACCGTGTATCAAAAGACTTGGCAAAGCATTCAGGACAACATCACGTCGAACGATATCCTCGAATTCGTGGAGCGCGAAGTCATGACGGCGGAGCAGACGAAGGAGTAGTTTTGTAAAAAAAGCTTGCATTAAAAAACTAATATGCGAATGAATCGTTTACTTTCCGCGACCGTACATGTCCTTTATCGGTCCGGCCGCAGCCTTCTTCGCAGCGGCGGCTTCCTTTCTCTCCTTGGCGGTCAGCTTTTTGTTATTCTGCGCCTCCTTCAGCGTCGCCGTCTCCGCGTCGACGCCAGCCTTGAGCGCGCGTCTCTCAGCCACGGACAACTTTTTCGGAGCCTTGCCCGGGACGGCTTCCGTTTGCACGACGCCGTCGCCGACGCGCCACAATTCGTCGCACACCGCGTGCACGAACGGCTCGTTGTGCGAAATCGTGATTACGCCGCCCTTGAAGTCGATGAGCGCCTTGGTGAGCGCGGCTAACGTGTCGTTATCTAAGTAGTTGGTGGGCTCATCGAGCGCGATGATGTGCGGGTTGGTCCACATCGCCGCCGCGAGGACGAGACGACTCTTTTGCCCGCCAGACATGCGCTTAATCTTACCCATGGCCAAGTCTTGATCGATGCCAAAGTTTTCGAGGTGAATGCGAACCTCTTCCTTGGTGAGCGGCCGGAGATCCATACCGGATTGCATCGACTTGAGCTTTTCGTCAAAGTTGCGCACCATCTTCATGACGTACGCGTCCTTGCGCTCCAACGCACTCATCATCTCCCAATCCGTGTCGCTCTCATCGCGACCGGAGCGACGCACCTCGTAGAACAAGTGCTTACCGCGTTGCTGACGACCGACGATGTCCAAAATGTTCCCGCGCTCTCGGGCGAGGGCGAGCTCATCCTTGGACAAGTTGTGAGACGCGCGCTTGGCGATTTCCTTGTCTCTGCCTTGGTAGAATCTATTCTGCAAGTACTCGAGCGGCGTGTTCTCCAGGGAGTCTTCCAAGTGCTGCATGGAGTGCTGCGCGATGTAGGACAAACGCAAATTGTGGTGACGCCACACCTCGCCGACGCCTTCGTCGGTTTCGAGTTCGCCGATGAGCAATTTCAAAAGGGTCGTCTTACCGGCGCCGTTCAATCCGACGAGCGCCGCTCGTGAGTTTTGCGTAATCTTCACCGTGGCGCCGTTGAGAATCTTCTTGGACGTGCCCGGGTATCCGAACGACACGTCCTTCATGTACATGACAACCTTGGCGCGCGACTTGACGCCCTCCAAGTCACCCGGTTCCGGGAAGCGAATCGGCTTGATGTGCGACGGCTGGTTTTCGCCGATTTGATCGATAGCGAATCCACTACCCTGCGCCGCCTCCTTCGGGGCGGCAGCGGGGCCGTTATCCTCGATGTTGGCTTGCTTGGAGATGGCGTTGTCGTTGGAGGGCAAAGCGGCGACGATTTCCGGCTTCAAGGATTGGAAATCGCGGAAACCCATCGGGTAATACGTCAATGTCTTTTCGCTCAAGTGAATGACATCCGTGAGAACATCCGCCAAGAAGTCGTAATCGTGCGACACGAGGCAGATGGTGGTGTTGGTGAGAGACTTGAGGTAGTTGGAGAGCCACGCGATGGCGCTCGTGTCCAAGTGGTTCGTGGGCTCGTCCAACAAGAGAACGTCGGCGTTCCAGAGCATGGCGCGCGCGATGGCGAGCTTCATTCGCCAACCGCCAGAGAGCGACTGAATCGTGGCCGCCATTTTTTCATCGTCGAAACCAACCTCCTTGAGCGTGTTGACGACCGTCCCGCGAGAGACGCCCTCGGGAACCATTTGCACCATGAAATCGACGATGGTTTCTTCCTTTTCGCTCGTGATTTCGTGTTGAATGTAGTACACGGAGACGTCTTCCGGGAATCCGGCGATATCCTTTGCCGCGACGCGATTGAGAAGCGTCGTCTTACCCGTACCGTTTTGACCGACGATGCCGTACGTGCGACCTCGTTCGAGCGTAAAGTTGGTTCGCTGCAGCAACACGCGACCGGCGAAGGCTAAAATGATACCCTGCAAGTCGACGATGTAATCCTTCGTGCTCTCGTCGAGAAGCGCGGACTCATCGAGTCCCTTGTACGCCATGACGGAGGCGTTAGCGATCGTTTCGATGGAATCGAGCTCGTTCGCGAGCGCGCTCTCGAGAATCGGCGTGAGCTCGCGCTTGATGTCGTTGGACAAAATGGACGGCGGAATGCGCATCGGCGCCGAGTCCATGACCCAACCGCCGAGCGCCGCCGCGTACGCCTGCGTCTCGCCGTCCACGCGCACGCCGGCTTCTTCGATGGCGCGTTGAACGATGTCGGATGCCACCTTGCGCTCGTCGTTTTGCGTCGAGTCGATGCCCTTCATGAGGCTCGCCTTGGCGCGCGCGGCGGCTTCTCGCAAATCCGGGTGCGAGTGCTCCTCCGCCTTTTCCAACTCGGGCAACAAGACGGGAATGAACGGAAGCAAATCGCGCGTGTCGTCCACGAGCGCGCAAATGTTCCCGAACGTCGTCGCCGCTTTTTGTTTCAACTCCTTGGTGCGCTCGCGCAACCCTCGCAAAATCACCGGCAAGACGACGGCGAGCGACGGCGCGTCCATCGAGTTGACAAACGTCGTCTCCATGAGCTTATCCAAACAATCCTCGGTCGCCTTTTGCGGCGTGCGAATGGCGTCCAAGATGAGATCGAGCATGCCCAAAACCTCGGCGTTGTTCACGCACGCGCAAATCGTGGGGAGAATATCTTGACACAGCGCCGACACCTTGGGATGGGTGTCGAAGAGCGTGTCGAGGAAAACCGGAAAGAGCTCGGGAATGGTGCGCATGAACGATTGCGGCACGCGATTGGCGAGATCACCCATGATGTGAAGCGACCCGAGCTTACTCTGCCAATCTTTGTGCGTCATCCCGGCGATGAGCGCCGGGGATAAGAGCTTCATCGCCGTCAACGGTAACGCCTTGACGATGGCGGCTTGGGCGAGATTGGCGCCCTCGCGAACGTCGCCGTTTCTGTCACCCAGGAGCGTGAACACGATCGGCGCCTCGCCGATGGCGTACGGCTCGAATCCGCGACCGGCGGTTCGGCACATGTGCGCGTACGTCAAGAGCGCGCCCGCGCGAGCGATGGGATCCTTCTTATCCTCGATGGCTTTTTTCACGTCCTCGACGACGTCGGCGAGCGCCGCCACGCCGACTCCTTTACAAATCCCCGCCATCGCCGCCGCGCCCTGACGACGCTCGGAGACGTCCGTGCCCGTGAACGCACTCTTCTTCAGTCCCGGAAGCATCGCAACCGCCGCGTCGCGCACGTCCGCCGCCAAATTACCGACGGCTCTCGCGCCGACAAACGCGCCGGCGTCTCGCACGCAACGCAACGCCTCAACGATGCGCTCAATCGCCGCCAATTTCCCCGCATCATCGCAAAACAACTGCGCCGCGTGCGCATACAGCGCAATCGCGGCACCACGCGTGTGATCCTCGCCGTGAGACGTCGGTTCACTCCCGCCCCGTCCCGTCAAATACGCCGAAAACGCGTCGACGCACTCGCCGCCGCTCGTCTTATCCGTCACGTCCGACAACGCCGCGCGCCCCACCATCAACGCCGCCTCACGAACGTCCGCCGAAACATCCCCCAGCGCTCTCGCGAGAGTCGTATCGATGAATTCCCCTCGACGAACCGCCGAGACGAACGCCTCTCGATCGCTCGCGAGCGTCGCCTCCTTGGCCTCGCGCACCTCATCCTCCGAGCGCTCGTCCACCGTCTCCACGGACGCGCACGACATCGAGGACATCGAGGCGACGCTCGGGATGCGTCCTCGACGCTCGAGCGTGATGCCGCTCATGACGAGAGTCGCGCGAGAGAGAGAAGAGAGGGGAAGATGTCGACGCTAATCCGTCCCGCCGCCACCGATGAGAGCGTCGAAAGATGCGCGCGTCGACGCGTGCGCGACGCTCGATGCCGCGACTCGGCGCTCGAAAAAGATGCGCGAGACGTCGGTTCGCGATGGAGTCGCGCGCGTGGGGCGATCGACCGCGCGAGTCGTCGTGTGCGGGAGGATGATGGATGGATGCCCGATGGGGAGATCTCGGGGACGCGCGCGCGGCGCCGCCGGGACGAAGACGTCGGATGACGACTGCGACGTTGATTAAAAAAACTACCGCGCGCACGAACGAACGCTCATTAATAATACTTTTGTGTCGTCGTCGATGTGTGTGTCGTCGTCTCGCGCGCTCACAACCACGGGATGGCCGCCGCGTTGGTGGCGACGTTGACGTGCCACGGGTCGGCGATGTGGCTAGCGAGCGTCGCGACCGGACCCGCGCCCGGGTTGGCTTGGTTTTGCGCCATGATGCCCAAGAAGGCCAACATGGCGACTCTGCCGTTGGCGAGTTCCTTGCGCTTCAAGGTTTCGAAATCCTTCCCCTTGGAGAGTCCCGCGGGGTCAAACTGACCGCCCGGGTACAAGCGTTCCTCGGCGGACGCGGCGCCGCGGCGAGCCTCGACGTACGCCATCAAGAGCGCGTTCACACCGATAACGGCGAACAAAGGCGCGTGCGTCTCGTTACCGAGGTACTTGGCCGTGCCATCCCACGTCGTCGGCTGCGCGTCGACCCAGGTGCCGTACCCCGTCGCCTCGACGGCGACGGCGCCGGCGACGCCGAGCATGGACCAGCGCGCGTGCATGAGCTCAGCCTCGCGGTACCGCGCCAAGTTTTCCGGCTTTTCACCGAGCTTGAGCGGATCAAACCCGTAATCACTGCGCGCGCATTAAACGATGCACATCCATCCATCGATATCGTCAGTCTTCCTTCGTCTTCCTTCGTCTTCGCGCGATATCAATCATATCTCGGCGATCGCGCGTCGTCGTCTCGCGCGTCGACGCGTGCGTTCATCCTCCCTCCCACGACCGCTCGAGCGCATCCCGCGTCACGCATCCGTCGTTCCCACGTCTCTCCTCGAGTCACACGCCCCCCATCGTCGACGCTCGCGTCGTCATCGCTTCAATAAATCAGAAATCATTCGAGCGAGCGCGGGACACCGAGGGGAGCGAATCTCCACTCTCGGATCAAAATCACACTGTTTGCCCACACGACGCACCACGGCATGGATCCATCCAAGTAGGCGGGCACGTCCGAGCCCGGGGACCAGTTGGGGCGCGCGCTCGCGCTCGTCTTCGCGCTCGCGACTCGGCGCTCGGTCGCGGTGGGCGTCACCGCGCGGGTGAAGGCGCGTGCGGAGGCAAACATCTCGCGTGGACGCGGTCGCGGCGTCGTGTGACGCGCGATCGGGGCGGATCGAGGTCGAGGTGGGGCCGATTCGATCGGATCGATCGATCGATCGCGGGGTACCGAATGTCCGAAGAGTGGTGCGGTGTGTCGTAGTGAAGTGGGTTGAAGCGGTATGAAGGGTATGTTTTATGTCGTCATCCCGCGCGGGCCCGGGCCCGCGATCGCGGGGGCGATTCGAGCGGGGCGCGATCGAGGCGTGTGTGCCTTGGTTTTACCGGTCGTGACTCGTCACTGATGCGAGCCATGTGTCTTTGTCGGTCTGGCGCGACACATGGCGTCCCTGATTGGAGTCTATATGTAGTTATGTATGGTGTGAAGGGTCGTGACTCGTCACCGTGTGGGTCTCGTGCCACGCGCATCGGCATCATCGGCATCATCGGCCGACGCGTCCGATCGGCGTCGTGACTTGGCGTGGGACATCGCGCGCGCGCGTCGCGTCGCGAGCGAGGAGCGACGTCCGTCGTTCGTCATGGACGCGCGTTTCGGACGGGTTCGGGACGTGGATGTCGAGCGCAGACGCGACGCCCATCATCATCATCACAATCGACTTCTTCGGCACCGCGCGTCGACGTCGACGCGTCGACGCGCGCGCGATGGGAGGGAGTGGAGCGCTCGGACGCGGTGGTTGGCGCGATTCGTCGCGGTGTGCGCGTGCGTGTGGTTGGTCTCGGGGAGTGGGTCGCGACGGGGAGGGGAGGGGCGCGCGACGGGCGGCGGCGGAGGCGCGAGTCGACGCGAGCTCGCGAGCGGACGACCGAGGGCGACGACGACGGTGGGTGGAATGCGACGAGAGAGCGAGAGAGCGGCGGTGGAGACGGCGACGCGCGCGGAGGCGGAGTTGGAGGCGTTGAAGAGGGAACACGAGGCGAAGGAACGCGCGCGCGTCGCCGCGACGGAGCGAACGGCGCGAGACGCCGCGCGCGCGCGTCGCGATGCGTCGTCGACGATCGGGACGCGCGGGTCGGTGTCTGTGGATGATCCTCGCGCGCGAGGTGTGGTGTTCCCACCGAACGTCGTCGCCGCGGACGATGACGTAGGAGGGGAGCGAAGAAGAGAAGACGAAGAGACGCCGACGAGGGACGCCGCCGACGCCGACGAAGAGACGCCAATCGGACCGATCGAGGATGAATTACGAGCGATTCGTGAATCGTCTAAACCGACGACGTCATCATCCGCGGACGATCGCGCGCCGACGCTCGCGATCGATCCGACGCGCGTGCGGACGATTTCGTTAAACTCGCCTCGCGCGTACGTGTACGAAGGATTTCTCACCGAGGAGGAGTGCGACCACATGTTGGAGTTATCGCGGGGTCGGATGACGAAATCCGGCGTCGTCGACATCGCCACGGGTGGGTCGACGACAAGCGATATTCGCACGTCCACGGGGACGTTCATCTCGCGTAAACGTGACGATGTCATCGCGAGAATAGAAAAGCGCATAGAACTGTGGTCGCACGTGCCGGAGACGCACGGCGAGCCGTTTCAAGTGTTGCGATACCAGCACGGTCAAGAGTATAAGGCGCACTTTGATTACTTTTTTCACAAATCGGGGATGCGAAATAATCGAATCGCCACGGTGTTGCTCTATCTCTCCGACGTGGAGGAGGGAGGGGAGACGGTGTTTCCGAACACGGACGCGCCGACGAATCGCGATGCGTCAAAGTTTTCAGAGTGCGGTAATCTCGGACGCGGCATCAAGGCGCGCAAGGGCGACGCGCTGTTGTTTTGGAGTATGAAACCTGGCGGGGAATTAGACCCGGGAAGCTCGCATGCGGGGTGTCCCGTCATCAAGGGTGAAAAATGGACGGCGACGAAGTGGATGCACGTCAACCCGCTCGGCGCTCCGGGCGAAGACGTGCACAAAATCTTTTACGACGGCGGCCCTTTACCCACGCCGGGGTGCAACGACGCCAACGAGGCGTGCGCGGGATGGGCACAATCGGGCGAGTGCGATAAAAATCCGGGTTTCATGCACAAATCGTGCACCATGTCGTGTCGTTTGTGTCGAGGCCATTGGCGAGACGGCGGGTACGAAAAGCCAAGCGTCACCGCCTCGCCGACGACAAACGAAAACTAGCCATTGTTTACATACTGAATACTGTACAAATAATGAATCATGCGTCGCTAGACGTACGACTCGACGTCACGTCGTCTTTTTCTCCGTCGCCAATCGTCGGCGAGCGACCAAAAAAATGTTAAATCCGAGGAGAAAGCACTGCGCGCCGCACACAGTCGCGCGTTCCCAAAACACATCATCCTTCGTCACCACGAACGCGAATCGCCACAATAAATACGGTTGCCACACGAATCGCACCGGCACGAGCGTCGAGACGTACAGGGCGTGCCAGACGCCGTGCGAAAACGTCCCTCGAACGGCGCGGCGGCGTAAAATCAACGCGAGCGTGTTTCCCTCCACCAAACCATTTCTGCACGTCTCCAAGGCTCGATCCGGTCGCGTGACGACGTGTAAGAGGAGCACCAACGCCACGCAGTGATGAATGACGACGACGCGCGCGGCACTGGGCACGGCGCGCGGAAAGCACGCGATCCACGCGCCGTCGATGACCATGTACGCGAGAAAGACGCGCGTGACGAAAAGTGGATCGACGACGCCGACGAGGCCCGCGACGCACAGAGAGGTGATGGTGAGGAGACACGGGACGTTCGCGGCGTCGTGCGCGGCGGAGCACGCGCTCGAGGGCGGGCGCGATGGGGGCGGCATGCGCGCGTTCGTGTGGGGACGGTTGGGCAACTGTTCGACGGCGAGACGACGGGCGAGGACGCGCGGGGATGCGAACGGTCGGTCGGATCACAACGCGCGCGCGAGTGCGGTATCAGTCGCTATTTTCTAGAGAGTTGTCCTCGGCGGCGCTCTTGGCGTCGCGTACGCCCGAAGAGCTCGGCGCGGCGGCGGAGGGCGCGTGCGACTGCGCTTTTCCGGCGGACGCCGTCGGCGCCATCTTGTGCGCGCTGACGGCGGCGTGAGTGCCCTGTGAACTCGCGCCGGGGTGAGCCTGTCGCATCCACGCCGATGGATCCATGCCGATGCCTCCCATGGTGTCGTCGTCGACGCGTCCCGGAAGCGTTCGTCGCGGATCTTTGCCTTGCATGTACGCGAGCGCGGCGGGTCCGAGGGATCGGATGTAATCGATGCGATTCGTCACCTCGGTTCGCGCGCGAATACTCATCGCGGATGCGGTCTCAGAGATCTCGGGCGCGCTGTCTCGCGCCTCCGAACCTGCGGGCGCGGGCGTCGGTTTTGCGCGCGGAGCGCTCTCGTGCCAAGAACCGCCATTCAACAACTTTTCGCGCGCTTCAGCGGGTAAAAAGTCCGGAATGGAATCGTCTTTGATGATGTTCACGCGGTCTTTGGACTTTTTTGGGTCGAATTCGACGCGAACGCGCGTCCCGCTCGGCTCGCTCGACAACAACTCTTTCAACTTTGTCAACACCAACGACGCGCATCGCAACGCGACCTTGACATTCCATGCACCCTTGTGCTTGGCGACGTATCCGGGCAGTTTCAAAGTCTCTAACATTTGTGTTTTCACCACCTTGCCTCGATCGTCGCGAAATCCGACCATGATGCGTCGCACACCGAGCGCGAAGGATTGCGCCCACCACTTGAGCAATTTTTCCTTTTCAAAGCGCTTCACTTGACGCTCGTCGTTCATCACTCTCGACGTCTTCAACTCGACGTAATTCGCCAACTCTTGATCACCATCGACGCAATCAACCTCACCGCACATCACGACGTTCAAATCACCCAGTTTCGTCTTCACCACGCAACAGAAACACTCCATGCAATCCACCGGTTCCTCAAACGGGCGCTCCGAGCACACCGCCTCCTCGAACGCGTATCCCCAGTAACACATCCTCTCGTCGCGCTCATCGCGAGTCAACGCTTTTCTCAACCCTTCCTCCGTCTCCTTGACGTTCAGGACGATGGTTCGATTATTCACGAGCTCCGCCTCCATCGTCCACGATTCGGAGAGGTTCCACGGACTCGTCAACAATTTACTCATGTTCCCTCTCCACGTCACCACGTCCGCGTCCTCCAACACGTGCGTTCGCTCGCTCGCCTCGAGCGCGCTGAATATCGAGTGTACGGGAGCGGGATAAATCTCCCGTCGATCGCGATCACGAAAAGTACCGAAACCTCTGTTCAAGTCGGCGCCGGCGCCGGCGTTCGCGCCTCGCATCCGCCGTAAATTCGACGCGTCGTACGTCGTCGATCCCTCGTCCCTCCGTTTGCTCACCTACACGCGAGATGACGACGCGCGCGTCGCCGTCCATCGTCAGTCTCTCCGAGCGTCGTCGTCGTCGTCGATGGTTCGCGCGGCGGCGCGCGGCTCGGCGGTTGCCGCCGTCCCCGCGCTCGATTCGTCCCCGACGTCTCTCGTCGCGTCGTCGCGCGTCATCGCGCGCGCGCACCTGTCCACATTCGAGCGGTTCCTCGTATTTCGGCGCGCTCGTGCTCGCCTCGTCGAGCGAGCGCGCGTTCACGCGCACGAATCCCAACAGACACTGCGAGGGACCCGAAGAATCGTCGCGAACATCGGCGCTGCTCGTGCTCAATCGCGCGCGTTTCCCGCGTCCGCGCGCGCGATTATTGCTCGAAAGAACCTCGGACGAGGCCGAGACGTCGCGCGAGCGCGCGCTGGATTCGGGCATCGCGCGCGGGTCGACGTGTGCGGGTCGACGCGACGCGAGCGCCGAGGTACGCGCCTTTATTAGTATCGCCTACAACGCGCGACGGCGAGACGCGTCGACGAGACGCGCCCTCTTCGCGACGTGACATCCAACGTGAACGAAAAGACGCGGTCGAGCGATGTTTAAAACTTTTCCAGCGCGCGCGCGCTCGCCAACGCCTTGGTCCGCGATACCGCCGCGCCTCGCATGTACGCCGCGATCGTCGCCGTTCCCGCGAGCGCGAGATCGTGCATGGAATCAAACGTCTCCATCGTCGTTTTCCCTCGCTCCAATTCCTCGGCGATGATCTCTCTGGAGCGTACTTCTTCCTCCGCGCGCTCGTCGTCCTCCGCCTCGTCGCCGCCAACGCGCGCGCTCGCGCCCACCGCGCACACCAACAACTCCGGCCCCCGTCCTCGCTCTTCCTCTCGATTCAAATCCACTAAAACCTCCCCGTCGAGGTATCCACACGTCACGCAGCTCGCCGTGTCTCGCAGCGGCACCCCGGCGTCCGCCAACGCCAACACCGCCGCGTTCGCGCTCGCCGCCCGCGCGCCTCCGTCGTCGCACAACACCGTCACCCGCACGCGCAGCGCGCACCTCGGCATCAAATCCACCATCACCACCGCCTCCAGAATCTTCGCGAGCGCCTCCGCGCGCGCGCGCGCGCGTCGATCGACGCGTCGAGCCGCGCGCGCGCCCTCGGTCGCGAACGCGCTCGACCCGTACGACACCTCGCACTCGCACGCCTCGCTCGCGCCCTCCTCGCGCGGTCCGCGTCGCTCGCGCGGACCGTGCACGATCGCCTCCACCGCGGTGTTTCCCATCTCGAGTCGACACGACCCGTCCGCGGCGGCGTCGACGGCGAATTCGTGTCGCATCCGTCGACATTCGTGACGCCGTCGACCGTCCAGGCGTAAGCCTTCGAACGAGACGTACTCCATGACGACGGACGATGCGACGGAGAGAAATTCTCTCGATCGTTTCCGCGACGCCGGGACGCGCGCGCGCGACGAGGACTCGCGCGCGTCGTGACGTGACGATTCGACGCCGCCGCCGGGCACGGGAATCACATCTCGACGCCGTGACGTCGTCGTCGTCGTCGCGATCGCGCGTTTGACGCGCGCGCGCGATCGATGACATCGGTGTCGATCGCGCGGGCGCGCGACAGAGCGCGCGCGATGGCGATGGGGACGACGACGACGCGATCATTGATTCGCGCGCGATGGGACGTGTTTTGGTTCGTCGTGTGGTTTTACGCGACGCGAGCGCTGGGCGGGCGCGCGACCGCGCTCGAACGCGCGTTCGCGCGGGGATATTCGCGCGTCGTCGTGCGGTCGAGCGCCGGTGGCGCGCGGGGTGGGGGGAAGGGACGACGGCGGTCGGCGGCGGCGGAGCGGCGGCGGCGAGACGCGGGCGACGAGTGTTACGTCGACGGAAGCGTCGATCTCGGGAAGGGACGGTCGGGAGTGGGGGTGTGGTACTCGTTCGGGCACGAGTTGAACTTTGCGGGGCGAACGACGCGGAGATCGATGGATAATAACGTGGTGGAGACCATCGCGGCGTTCGCGGCACTGAGTCGCCACGACGTCGACGAAAAGGTGACGATACATAGCGATTCGAGGTGGGTGTGTCGAGCGATGGAGCGCGTATGCGAGGGAAGATTGCGAGAGGTGAGTGGGGTGAACGCGGTGACGGTGGCGACGGCGTATGTGTTGCGGGCGAGGCGTGGGAGGACGGTGATTCAAAAAGTGCGCGCGCACGTCGGCGGGCCGCACGCGGATAACGCGCGCGCGGATCAATTGGCGCTCGTGGGATCGAAAGCGTCGGACGAGGACGCGTCGTCGGCGTTCATTCCATTCGTATGGTCATCGTCGAGCGAGGGCGAATCCGGCGATGGGTTTTGGCGCGCGGTGAGAGAGTTGTGGCGACGAGACGTGGCGCTCGGTCTCGCGCGATGCGTCGCCGGAGACGAAGTCGTCGGGAACGGATGCATCGACGGCGCCGCGTCGTGGGACGACGCTCGGAAGCGTTCGCACCGAGACGCGTACGCGAACGTTCGACCGATGGATCGCGACGAGCGCACGCTCGAGCGACCGAAACCGTTCAGCGACGATTGTTCACAGACGGAGGTGGTGGCGCTCGATTGCGAAATGGTCGGCGTCGGCGACGGCGGCCTCGAGAGCATGCTCGCCCAGGTGTGCGTCTTGAACGAACACGGTAACGCGCTGTATTGTTCGTACAGTCGCGCGTACAAAAAAGTGACCGATTATCGCACGCACGTGTCCGGTATATTGCCTCGACACGTCGATTCGTCGGCGCCGGAATTCGCGAAGGTGCGCGCAGACGTCGCCGCGCTCATCCGAGGTCGCATCGTCGTCGGCCACGCCCTCGAGAACGACTTCCAGGCGCTCCAACTCCACCATCCGCGCGACGACGTTCGCGATACCGCCGTATGGCGTCCACTGCTTCGTCCACCGCGATTCGCCAGGCCTCGAAAACTTCGCCATCTGGCGAGAGATTTTTGCGCGCTTCGCATTCAGAGCGGCGACGCCGCGCACGACCCCGCCGAGGACGCCCTCGCCGCGCTCACCGTGTACAGAAAGTTTAGAGAAAATTGGGAGGGTCAGGTGGCGAGCGCAAAGCTCGGTCGACGCTCGACCGCGCCGCCGTGATCGCGCGCGCGCGCGTATTGTGTATTTCAACGCGCATTCGCAACCGACGCTCGAATCCCACCCATCCACACTTCGGCGCGCGCATGGACGTCGAGCGCGGTGGGAGCCGCGGCTCCCACGCGCGCGCGCATTCGTGCTCCCACGCGCGCGCCTTCCCATCCCGTCCGATCGTCTTCACCGCCGTCCTCTTCGCCTTCATCGTCGCCCTCGCGTCGATTCGTCCATTTCTCAACGCGCGCGACCACGCGAAGAGACTTCGCGCCGCGACCGAACCGCTCGGGGAGGACCTCGGCGTGTTTCGCGACATCGGCGGCTTTCTTCGAGACATCGACGGGGCGAGCGTGCCCGCGGAGTCGCTCGCGCGTCCGGGCGCGCTCACGCTGGTGACCAACGTGGCGTCGAGGTGAGGCTATCGAGACGCCAACGTGGACGGATTCGGTCGACTCCACGACGCGTTCGGCGATCGATTGCGGATATTAGGATTTCCCACGAACGATTTCGGGCGTCAACAGGGGACGGAGGAGGAGTTGAGAAGAGATTTCTCGAGGGTGCTCGACGTGCTCTTCGAGCCGACGACGACGAGCGATAATCCCGTCTTGAACCGCGTGCAGCGCGAGGATCGAGGCGGGGCGCCTTTGGAGTGGAATTTCGTGAAAGTTTTGATCGACGATCGAGGTCGGGTGATTCAGAGGTACGGCCCGTCGATGGATTACGATAAAATCGCTCGGGACGTCAAGGAGGAGCTCTGACGCCGCCGAAGAGACGGAATCGAAACGACGACGACGCGAGTCTCGTGTGAACTCGCGCGCGGAAACGATCGTCGCGCGGCGACATCGACGCGCGCGAGGGATTTCATTCGCTCGTCAGTGAAGGTCACCCGTAACGATGTACGATACACCCATTTTTCAATTTCGGTTACGCGTCCCGACGCGCGTCCTGGCCCCTTCGTCCACACTGCTCGTCTCGCCCTCGGAGACGATGCGCTCGAGCGCGCCGCGCGGGCTCGTCACTCGCGTGGGTGCGACGTCGACCGCGCGTGCGCTCGATGCGCGCGCGTTCTCGCGCGTGAGAGCGCGACCGACGAGGAATCTCTCGCGCGTGATTCTTCGTTCGCCCGCGCGAAGAATCATCCTCGTGCGCGCCGACGCGACGAACGCGACGAGCGATGACGGCGGCGATGGGAAGGAACCTTTGCTCGGCGCGGGTAGGAGCGATGGACGCGCGTCGAACGCCAACGTGGGGGCGCAGAGAACGGGTTCTTCGTCTGGATTGGAGAAACGGACGACGGCGAGCGGCGACGCGAGAAACCGCGACGGCGACGGACGGTCGAGCGATACGCTCGCGATAGAGAAGAGGCGCGAGAACACGACGGCGATTGCGCCCGTGATCGCGAACGATTCGTCGACGGAAGACGAGGGTGGTGACGAGAAGACAACGACGGCGGAACCGGCGAGGAGCGCTCCGACGAGTCAGACGGCGCCGAGATTGGCGCTGAGCGAAGAGGAGCTGTTACCGCCGTCGAAGCGAGAGAAGAGAGGGAAGATGAGCGATGACGGCGCGGACGGCGTCGCGGGCGCGAAGGAGGGCGCGGAGAAGCCGGATGTGAACGGTAAAGCGCAGGCGACGACGAAGACGAAACCTAAAGTCAACGAAGAGACGGGGACGGGGGAGAAGGTCGCGACGCCGAAGAGTCCGCCGTTGACGAGCGGAGGATCGATCAAGTCCGCGGCGGGAACGACGGTGTCAAACGAGTCCGAACCCGTGTTGGCGGGCGGTGAAGGTGGCGGCGACGACGACGCGCGCGGGAAGAGAGGCGGCGGAGGCGGAGGCGGAGGTAACGACGATGATGAGAGCGACGAAGAGGAGGAGGAAGAGGACGACGACGAAGTCATCGTGTTCGATCCTTGGTATAAGCTCGCGTGGTTGGAAATGGAGCGAGAGTTGACGAAAATCATGCAGCAGTTGTTGAACATTTGGATCACGCGCGATCCGAGCAAGACGACGCGGCTCGTGCTCTTCTCCATTCTCGGCACTGGATTGTTCTTCGCCTCTCTGTTGCTTTATCCGGAGAACCCGTTGGAATTTAGTGACGATGGGCTATTTAGCGCGGTCTTCGGTAGGAACCCACGATGGGTGATCAATCGCGAACTCGGTCCCGTGCAGCCGACGCTCTTGAGCACGACGTGCGCGTGCGCGGTGGCGTTCGCCAAGGTTCGTCTCGGTACGAACATGTTCAGACTGTCACCGTTCATGCACGGTGTTTTAGGTCTCCCCATGGGTTTCATGCTCGTGTTTAGATGGAACAACGCGCACGAGCGCTGGTGGTACGGCCGAACGTGTCTCGGGAATATTTTGTTTTACTGCAAAAATCTCGGCGGGACGTTTTGCACGTGGGTGGCGCCGGATGATCCCATGCTCACCGCGCGAATGTTAGGTCTCATCGGAGCGTTGAAAGAGACCGTGGCAGATCGTTTGAACGGCACGGTGCTCAACGACGGCGCCATTCTAAGCCAACTCACGACGCCTCTCGACGCGGGAGATTTGGAAGGTTTGTTCCTGGCCGACAACAAGGTTCTCTTCTGTCTCGAGCAGCTTCGAGCGTGCGTGGTAGATGCGTTTAGAAAAGGCTACGTTCCACCCGCCATCGCGAGTACGATGCACTGCGAAGTGGGCGCGATCATGGATAACTACGGGAGCTGCGAAAAAGTGGTCAACCAGCCGCCTCCGGGCTGCATCATCACCCACTTGAAATCGACGCTCATGGTGTACATGTGCTCGTTACCGATGATTTTAGTGCACGAGGTCGGCGTGTGGGGTGTCGTTCCCGTGACTGCGATTCTTTCGCTCGCGCTTTTCGGTATCGAAGCCGCGGCGGAGCAAATTGAACAACCTTTCGGTAATAGGCCGTACGATTTACCCGTCCGAGCGTTGATGAACAGCAACGGACGCGACTTGGAACAGACAAGTAAAAAGGTGCTCGGGATGACTGGCTTCGTGAATGGCACTAAGTTAGCCTTCGTGCCGCCGGAAACGCCCGTGACGGCGCCGATCAAGATTGCCGGAACGGACGTGGCGCCTTCGAAGATTTTACCAGTGCCGAAGACGCCCACGAAGGCTCCGGAACCCGAACCGAAGCCGGCGACGACGCATGCGTTCGTGACGCCCGCGAAATCATCGCCAAAGGTTCCGGAGACGACTACGTCTGCGACTGCGGTCGTTATTCCCGGGACGCCGAGAGATAATACAGTGTCTTTAGCGAGCGAACGCCTCGAGGCGTCCTCGGTGAGCTCGCCGGCGAAGGATAGCCCGTTCGGATTCACATCCGATCCCCCGGCGCAGACGAGTGGAACCGACGCACCGTCATCGCCGAAGACGGACAGTACCGCGGATCCTGCTCGTCCGTCCACGCCGACGCCGACGACGCCGATGAAAGGCAAGAGCTCGCTTCAAGCGGCGATGGACGCGGTGTCCGACGTTCCGAAATTCCGCGCGCCACAAACCACATCCGTCGATCTCTCGTCTTTCCGCGCCGCGGGCGCGAACATGTCCGAGACGACGTCGTCGTCAGCGCAACCGTCCGTGCGAGGTAAAAGCGAACTTCCGGCTTGGAAGGCGCAGAGCCCGATTGAAATTTACGATCAGGTGCTCGACGAGCGACCGAGCACCGACGTTCCCGACAGCCCGAGGTACCACACGCAGAACAGCATGCGTAGACGTGACTCTTACGGACATCAATTCTTTGAGATGTTCACGAGTCACAGAAATTCGGGCGGCAGTTCGTCGAGCTCGGAGCAAGGCTCGCCCACGCACTCGCTTTTGGAGAGGGCGCGCTCCGCGCAGCTTCCGCGTTCTAACAGCATGAATAGTTTCCACGGCGGGAGAGACGACGGCGAGCGCGACATTCGCGACATGCCGTTCTCGCGGAACCCATTCGGACGCTCGCCGTCCAAGTCCGATATCATCGCCGAGGAGGACGGCGCCGTGCCCATGCACCGCGTCGGCTCCATGAACCGCTCGAGCTCCGCCACCGACATGAGCGCGCTCGAGGAAGCCATCAAGCGCGCGAGAGAGGCGCGGAAGCGGAGCTCCGTCCTCGGTTCGTCGAGAGGAGACGATAGAAATTAAACGAAACGCAGCGATGTACTGTAACACTAAAAAAGAGCGAGCGTCTAGAAATTCATCACCATCGCGTCCTTTGGCACGCCGGCGTCGCCGAGGAGCGCGATGACGTCCTCCGCCATCTCCTTTTGTCCGCACAGAACCGCGAACGTGGCGTCGACGTCGATCTTTCCGCTCGCGATATCCTCGCGAAGCGCGTCTTGCACGTGCGCGCCGCTCTCGTCCGAGTACACACGCACGATTTCGCACGGCCACGTCGCCGACTCCTCCGCGAACGCCGTCGCCTCGACGTCTCGCGTCCCGTAATACAGCGTCACGCGCTCCTTACCCGCGAGAGCGCCGCTCACCAACAGCGCGCGCACGGGAGAAATACCAGACCCGGTGGCGAACAAAATCGCTCGCGATCGATCGCTCACGGCGCTCAGATCAAAACCTTTTCCCATCACCGGCGACGCCTCCACCTCGGCGCCGACCGCCAACGCGCAGATATCGCTCGCCGTCGTTCCAGGTTGCGCCTTCACCAATAGTTCCAGCGTCCCCGCTCCCGCGGCGCTCTTCCCAGGCGCGCTCGCGACGGCGATGAAGGCCGGTTTACCCTCCTCGGACGTGCGTATCTGGATAAACTGTCCCGGGACGGCGTACGCCGCCGCCGCGTCGGCGCCGACGTCCAGCGCGATCGATCGAAGCTCACCCCCCTCGGTCGACGCCGCGCGCTCGTTCGACGCGATCGTCGCGCGAGACCAGGCGAAATCGTTCCATCCGGCGCGCGCCGGGATGTAATACGCGCGGCGTCGGCGCGCGGGGACGAGATGGGTCGGCGAGCGAAACACGCGCTCGAGTCGAACGTTGGCGCGCGCGCGAAGGAGCGTGGACGCACCGCGCGCGGCGACGCCGGGGGCGTGCATCGGGATCGCGCGCGTGTTTCCGGTCGACGAGGAGGAGGAGGAGGACGACGACGACGCGCGACGAGGAGTGTCGAGGTTTCGAGGTTGGTCTCGTCTCTCCGCGCGCGGAAACGCGGAAACGCCGTCCATCTCTATTCCTCATCTAACGCCTCCACGGCGATGGCGGCGAAACCGCCGCAGGGATAATTTTGGTGACCGCGCCTCGCCGCGGCGTGCGCCTCCATCTCATCGTCCGTCATGCGTAACCCGCAGATGGAGTGCACGTCGAGCCTGAACGCGCCGTCGGCTTCCGCGCGACGCTCGTCGAGATCCGTCTTGGCGCTTCCGGCGACGGCGAGACCGAGAAAGACGACTCGATTGGCGGACATGCGCTCGTGATCAAACATGGCGCGACCCCGGTGGGTTTGCGTGAAGGATTCTATGGGAATGACGACGTCCGCCCACTCGCCCGCCGGCGGCGAGAAGACGCGCTGCCACACGTCCTCGGCGCTGTCCCCCGTCATCCAATTCTCCGTGCGCACGCTCGCGATGTACGATCGACCGTCTCCTCGCACGCGATAACTCAACGCATCGAACGCGTCGAAATCCATCGACGGATCTGGATTCATAAACGTTTTTTCCAAGGGTTTCGTCCTCGCGCCCGCGAAACCGCTTCGCCGCAACCGCGCGGACGCCGACGCCGGGACGCCGCAATCGATCCTTCCCACGAGCGACGCGTACGATCGCATCAGCGCCTCTCGACGATTCACCCCCGTCGTCTCGTCCTCCCCCGTCGTCGACGTCGACGCGTCGACCGTCGCGCGCGCGACCCCGTCCCCCGCGTCCCGCGCGGCGCGTCCCGCCTCGAGCGCGCACGCGCTCGCGCCTCCGTGTTCGAAATCCCCGAACGTTTCCCACCTCGCGCGATCGCTCGCGCTCGCGAACGCGTACAGGAGCGTCACCGCGCGTCCACCCGGCGCGGCGGCGTACCACGGAGTCGTCGTCGCGCGCGCGCGCGCGAATGTCATGGCGCGCCATTCGAGGGACGACCCGTTCGAGCCTTCTCGCGTCGTCGTCGCGCGTCGTCGGGCCATCGCGAGGACGTCCTCGAACGACGCGCGCGATGAAGTCGACGACGCGCGCGCGACACGCGTCGCGCGAGACGCGAACGCGCGCGACATGACGATTTTCGTTCGTTCGATTCGATTCGATTCGATTCGATTCGGGACGTCGCGCACTGACGCCTCGCGACCGACGCCCGAGTCCC
>MDTD01148140.1_pt1 | contig 41413 bp, 41 predicted proteins | sample 811221 | NCBI WGS metagenome assembly MDTD01 (sample SAMN05326646, study PRJNA326480) | marine metagenome | isolation source: seawater | place: Pacific Ocean: South West | collected 2011
AAACAAACGACAAACGTGAGGTAAAAATTGTCAGTTAGAAACAACGAAGACAGAACAGCTTCTGTCACAGGTGCAAATTCTCCCGCACCTACACAAGCAGGAGGCGATCTACTTTCATTTGTAAATCCAACTGAATTAGTAGAGCTTCCATCGAAAGGTCTTTTCTATCCCGAGAATCATCCTTTACATAAGGCTGAGTCTATCGAGATTAGACAGATGACTACAAAAGAAGAAGAGATTCTTACATCTCAGACACTTTTGAAAAAGGGCGTAGCTTTAGATCGTCTATTGAGCAGCTTAATGCTTGATAAGACAATTGATCCGGGTACGCTTTTAGTAGGCGATAAAAACGCCATGCTAATCCAAGCCAGAAGAACTGGTTATGGCTCTGATTATAAAACTCAGGTTACATGCCCAAATTGTAGCACACAATCATCACTAACGTATGATCTTGATAATTGCCAAAATTATGATGGTGGTACCGATTCCGACACTTTGACAGAATTGGGCGCATTGTCAACAGATAGGCTTACATTTAGAGTTAAATTGCCAATAACTAAAGTTGAGGCAGAAATCAGATTAATGTACGGATACGATGAAAGTGAAATTGTGCGAAATCAAAGAAATAAGGCGAAGAACAAAGACCTTAATTCTGCGATAACAGACAATCTCAAAAGAATTGTGATCGCATTAAACGGCATCGAAGATAGAGCCCAAGTTGAAGGCTTTTTAGAACAGATGCCAGCGGCTGACGCGCGATATTTAAGAAGAACTATAACACAGCTTACTCCAACAACAAAAATGATGCTTGATTTTGATTGCTCATCCTGCGGCCATAGTGATGAATTGGAGGTGCCGATTACGGCAAACTTTTTTTGGCCTGACCTCTGAGTATCTTGAGCAAATATACGAGCAATTCTTTTTCTTAAAATATCATGGTGGCTGGAGTTTTATAGAATGCTATAATTTACCAGTCGGACTGCGAACATGGTTTGTAAAACGACTAATAAAGCAGTTAAAAGACGAAAAAGAACAAATGGACAAAGCTTCCAAAAGATAATATTTACTAAGACCGTAAGAAATTACGGTCTTTTTTATTGTGAACTAATTAATATAACGAGGGCAGACCTATGGCTGAAGATGATGGCAGTAAGCTTGATAAAATTAAAGCTAGTTTAGAAGGCGCTAAAGATTCATTAATTAATTTTAGTAAAAGTCTAAAAGATGCCCTTAAAAGTACAGAAGAGCTTACTGATGCGGATCGCATACAGGCCGAGGCCATTAAAGACCTAATTGGTGGTTTTGAGAATCTTAAACAAGTACAAGATGCAATCAAAGAAAGCACAGGCGATAATTCTGCTGAAGCAAAAGAATATAGAGCAGAATTAAATAAAATTGCAGCAGCCTTTAAGGAGGCTGAAGCTGCAGCAAAAGAAATGGAAGGCACCTTTGGTGGCTTGCAATCATCAATGTCAGAACTAGGCTTAAAAGGCTTAGGTGATGCCACCGATGGTGTTGCAAAATACATGCAAGCTCAAGAAGAATTAAGAGTAGCACTTGAAGCCGGAACAATTACTCAAGAAAAATATAATAATGCTTTAATGCGGGGAAGAATTCAAATGGCCCAGTTTGCATTGAGCCCCGCAACCCGTGCTTTTGAAAAAATATTTTCTCAAACTGTAAAATTAGCAACCGCCACCATAGACACTACTAAAGGTCTTCAAAGATTTTACGGTGCTTCTGATGAGGTAGCCAAAGGTTTGATAAACATGCAGGATCAGACTGTTGGAGCGAATATTGATCTCAGTCGTCTAGGTGTAACTTCTAATGAAATTTATAAAGCTTTTGAAACAATGAGAGGTGAATTTGTTTTGTTATCTGGTGATACTATGAAAGCAAATCAAGATTTTATAAAATTTGGTGCCACATTAGAAAAAGTTGGAGTTGAAACAGCACAATTTGGTAAAACTTCTAATACTCTAAACCGTGTTTTTGGTCAAAACGCCGAAGCTACTAGAGATTTTGCTTCAGGCTTAAATGATATAGGTGTCGCTCAAGGTCTTGGTCCGGGTGAATTAGTATCAACTTTTAACGAATTATCACCACAAATATTAAAAATAGGAAAAGATACCTCTGATTTAACTAAAACCATGAATAATTTAGCTTATGCTTCAAGGCAGACTGGAATAGAAATGGGAAGAATTGCAGACTTTGCCGCAGGCTTTGATACTTTTGAGGGCGCAGCAGATAGAGTGGGTAAATTAAATGCTATCTTAGGTGGAGATTTCTTAAATGTTATGGATCTAATGGCTGAAGAAGATCCAGCAAAAAGATTTCAAATGATAACTGACGTTCTTAAAGATCAAAATAAAACTTTTCAAGACATGGCATATTATGAAAGATTGGCTATAGCCGAAGCCGGCGGCTTTAAAGATGTTGGTGAGTTGGCATTAGCAATGTCTGGTAATTTTGATCTAATGAGCAATGCAGTTGTCCAGTCACAAGATTCATTCGTGGAAGCTGCAAAAAGAGCAAGAAATTTTCAAGAAGTGCAAGAAGAGCTTCAAAATATGTTGGTACAAATTGCCAATACGCCGGGATTCCGTAAATCTGTAATCGGCGGTATTGAAATGTTTATTGGATTTGTGGATTTTATTGCTCGTCAAGGCAAATTAGTTATTGGAATATTAGGCACTTTAACCATTGTCACTAAAACTTTGGCCGCGGCCAATCTTTATTTGGCATTTTCAGCAAAAGCTGCGAGTGCCGGCCTAGGCGGTGGTCCAACAAAAATGGGATTAGGCGGAATTGGTGTTATCGGGGCTTTAATATCTGTCGCTTTTATTATAGCTGTGATAGCATGGGGCTCTAACCTTATTGATGTGGTTTATGCGTTATCTTTTGCGATGATAGCAATTGGTGTTGCTTCTCGCATTGCTGGCAAAAGTATGAATATGGGAATGGTGAAAGTTCTTCTTGCTCTTGGCGGCGCTGTTCTGCTAGCCATGGCCGGAATTGCCCTCGCAGCAGAAGGTATTGCATCAATGGCAGACTCTGTATCAAATCTGAATGCAGAACAATTAGCAGGGTTTAATAACGCTCTAATAGGCCTTGTAGGGACTTTGGCGCTGTTTACGATTGGTATTGTAGCTCTCGGCTTATTCGCCACTGGGCCGCAAATGCTGGGGATTCTCGGCATTGGAGCTGCATTTTTAATGATTGGAGCCGGAATTGGTGTAGCAGCCGCTGGTATGGGTGTATTTGCGGAAGGAGTCGGAACAGTTGTCGAGGCGGTTGGCTCTCTTGTAGAATCAATGGCTACAGGAATTGCAACCATGACAGACAGCTTTGTTAAACTGTTTGATTCAGGAGTCGGTGGTGGTGCACTAATTGGCATGGCTGCTGGATTATTCGCCATGGCCGCTAGTTTGGTGGTATTTGCAGCGGCACTTGCAATTCTGACACCGGCTGTGTTAGTATTCCAAGGAGTGACAGCTGTTGGTAGGTTATTTGGTGGTGGTCCAGATGCAGGCGATATGGAATCATTTACAGGAATGATAGAAAGTTTAGCTAACATTAATCCAGACAATTTAACCAAGACAGTAGAGCAGGTTTCGAAATTGAGAAATGAAATGAGCAATATGATGGAATCTCCAGATATGATTAAAGACTTCACAGACATGCTCAAGGTATTTGAAAGAGATATGCAATTAGCGGCTACGATTAATATGCAAGAAAAAGAGCAAAAAGCTGAACTTACAATTACCTCTCCAATTACTATCAAGGTAGATGATAATACACAACTGATAGGTAAGATCGACGAAAGAGTGTTGGCTAAGCTTAATTTTACTAGAACGTGATAGTTATGTTAAAGGAATATAATAATGGCTAAAAATGGAAATAATGACGACGATAATCCTTCTGTAAGCACCAGTGGTGAGGGCGTATTAAGAAAAATTTATGAAAGATATAATACTAAAACTTTCAATTCTAAAGCCACAAGGCAAGATCCCTCCGATGCATTTTCAAATAATTTATTTTTAGAATTTTATCATGTCGCATCAAAAAACAGTGTTAAATTCATGGCTTATTTAGATGATTATAATGAAAATTATGATGTTAATACAACCCCAACTGATGTTTATGGCCGCGCTGATCCTATTATGACCTATAGAAGCACAAAAAGAAATATTTCGGTTAGCTTTACAATTCCAGCTAGAGATCGAACAGAGGCTATTGAAAATGTCAATAGATTAGCTACACTTATCAAGTTTTTATATCCTGCGTATAAACCAATAGAACATCTTTTGGGAGAAGGAGATCAGCCATTAAAATATTTCAGCTCTGCTACCACATTATCAAAGCCACCGCTGATTCGTATGAAGTATGCAAATATAATTTCAAACAACATTACCTCACAGCAATCTTCAGCAAAAAACTCAGGATTATTGGGATTTGTTACAGGCCTAAATCATACTTATAACAACGATTCTGGAGGTTTTGATACTATCGGTGAAGATGGATCTCCATTTATTCTACCAAAAATCATAACTGTGACGGTAAATTTTGCACCGATTCATGAGCACCCAATTGGGTGGACCAGTGATGATAACCTTTGGATTGGTACATCAGAGAATCACAAGATTTACGAACCGGATCAGGGCCCAAGAGATTTGGATATTAATGAAAGAGCACTACCTACGTTTCCGTTTGGAATTGGCCCCGAGATGCTTGGCATAGAAGAGCCTCTTACAGAACCCATCGGAATCGGTGGCCTCGGGCTGACCGACACCGCTGGCAATGAGATACCAGACACAAGTGATAGTGCCACTGGCGACAAAGAGGATGCTCTTCTCGCAGGTAGTGGAATCGTAGGTGTTGAATCACAAAACACAGGAACAAATTAGGAATTGACAAATGGCAAGATATAATGTAAGATCACCAATAGCTTTATCGAAAAATGACGACAGATATGAATATTTGTTTAAAAACAGAGATGCTAGAATAATTTACAAAACTGCGATGGTAGAAATGAGTGCTATGACAGATGCTGAGAGAGCAGCTGTTGACACCAGAGTCTATACTTGGAGATCTTCAGACATGTATTGGAAAGTAGCTAAGCGTTTTTATGGAGATCCAAGACTTTGGTTTGTAATTGCGTATTATAATAAAGCACCGACTGAATTTCATTTAACGCCGGGACAAAATATACTAGTTCCCGCCTCACCAAGATTTATTTTGGATAAATTAGGAGTCTAAAATGGCAGATAGCGGTGTTATAAAATTAGATGAAGGGCTAATTCAAAGAATAACTGAAAGTGGATTTCCAAAAACTGGAATTAGAGATAAACTTAAAAAACCTGTAGATAGCTCAATTGGTAACCAAAGCTTTGCTGCAAGTCCGATCTACCTTGCGAGAGGCGCCGGCGGCACAATTAAATTAACCGCCGACCGGGGGATCAAAAATTCAATTGTATATCCGGTCAGCCCCGGTGCAATTCCAATTGCCAAGGCAGGCGCCTTTGTGAGGGCGGCTAGTCAATCCACCGACGCCGGAAAATGGAATACAAGCAAACGTGTGCTTAATGCATTATACAGTGGTGGCGATATTGAAAGAATTATTAATATTCTCATTAAAGAGGGTCTTGAAACCGTGGCTCACTCCGAAGCTGGTACAGTAGCTGGACAAAAGACTGGTACTGAATCAGAAGATGAAGTTGCAAAAAAAGCTGCAGAATCTACTATTGACGCTTATCTTCCGCCAGCAGGAGGCAATTTGCCTAATGGTTTTGATCCTGCACAAAAAACTGTTGTTGCTAATTTCTTGAAAGATACTTATAAAATTTTTAATTTATATAAAAGTATATGGGGTGGTCTTGGTCAGGCGCTTATGTATGGACAGCTAGAAGAAAACAGCGCCGCGGCATACATTGAAGAAGTATATGGTGTGGGCGGCACTTTTGAGGGTCTTGTGACTGGCGCAAGATCTAAGGATTTTATCGTTGATGATATTGAATCAAAAATTAATTTTGTTTTAGATAGAAAAAATGTTATTTTAGTTGGACCTTTGGGCTTTGCAAGGCCTGTAGACACCTCTGTCGATTTTGACAGCTTGATTGATTACAGTAGTGCAAGTTTTACATCTGGCTTAACCGATGCCAAGGGCCAGCAAATTTATTCTTTTGGTACAAATGTGGGTGTCACGTCAGCCAATAAAGCAGTTGAACAAATTAAAAATATGGAGTTATATCAAAATTATTTTGAGTTATTAAAACTTTATGCTGAAGTTGTTGCAACACTAGACGGCCTCCGTGATGATGGCGAGCTTGATTACGATGAACAGTTAGCTATTTCCGAGGCTCAAAATGCCACTAATTTAAATGACTTAAAGGATATTATAGAAGCTGCGACAGCTGCAGCCGGCGGCTCCGCACCGATTAGACCTCGAACACCACCAGCAGGGAAAGAATCGGCTACTGAATTACAAAAACAATCAGCAGCCAATATCAGGACAAGCATTAGAGATTATCTTACAATAAATACCCCATTATTCGCCGCGATTAAAGAAAAACGAAGAGAAATAGCATACGACGAACATGCATCTTCAGAAACAGATGTTGAACAAACTTTTCGAGGTGTTTATCCAATTGAAGGAAAGCCTGAGTGTGGAGTTAGTCAATTATTATATAACGAAAATCAACAAAAGCTTTTAGATTTAACACCGGCAGAAGTGTCATCGCTGGTTCCGATGGTGCGACTGTTTAAGATAGGTAACGATTTTGAACAAGAGATTCCTTTTGAAAGTAATGCGATTAACAATATCGAAAACGATAAATCAAGAGAAATTAATTCAGGAAATTTTATAGAAAATTACAATCGTGGAAATTCAGTCGGTATTAGAAGTTTAGAGTGGTCTTATCAAGGTACAAACCCGGCGAATGATACAAAAGATATATCACTGACTTTAACATTATTTTTTCAAAGTTTTTCAGATATTTTAAGAAACAGGCACATTGGTATACCGGGCCCAGAATTTTCTGCCGGTAAAAATAAGCCCGGTGTAAATACATTTTCTTATGCTGATTTAATTACAAGACCCCGAAGATTAGCCAGCAGCACCGACCCAAGTATAAGTCAATCAGAATATGATCCAGAATACTATAGAATTAAATTTTTGATCGGTTACGCATATTCTGACCCAATTAACGGTGCTGGTGACATTATACCAAATAATAAACGATTAGCAATTGACACAACTGTTCTTCCAATCATAGCAACGTTGATTGACCATCGTTTTGATATCCAAGAAGATGGGTCTGTTAACTTAGTAATAACATACAGAGGTTATCTAGAAGCTGTGGCACACTCTGAAGGAGCCAATATTTTCTCAAGCCCTGAATTAGAAATAACTTATCATAAGGCTCGAAATGTTTTAAAAACGGTTCTTGCTAATTGTGAATCTGGTCAAACCGCGGAGAACCTTAGAAAAAATTTAACTTCCGAGCTTGATTGGTTTGGTAAAGAAATTCAACAACTAGTTTTTTCAAAAATTTTAACTGAATTACGAGCCGAAAATAAAATTTATACAACATATCCTAGAGTCGAAGATTTAATATCTAGAAAAATTGTAACTACTGATTTAGATTTGTATCCTCCGTCAGAGCCAAATACATACAGCGTTATTTCTGAGATTATTGATAATGCTAGAAAAGCTGCAAGCAAGTGTGAGCATGCTGATAAAGAAAAATGTGTTGAAGATATATTTTCCAGAAATGTCACTCCACAATCTATTATTTCTGAAGGCAAGCGAGTAGTGACATTTTTTTATGTTAGTGATTTAATTAAAATTGTTAAAGGCCTTGTTAATGAAAATTATTCAAAAAATCAGGAAAAGAAAGGAACGGGTACTGCTGCACAAACAGCTTTTAAAAATACTAGAATCGTCCTTACGGATATTAGAATGACACAAAATCCTGAAGATCCTGTATATGATTTAATTGTTAATATGGGCGATATACCAATTTCAGTTGAAACTTTCTCAATTTGGTTTGTTAAACATATTACAAAATATCAAGGAAATAAAAAATTCCCTGAGTATAGTTTTGGATTGTTTCTAAGAGATTTATTAAGTACAACATTAAGCAAATTTAAAAATTATACTGATGAGTCTGGTACATCTCATACTTTAACTGATACCACTTCTATTCAAAGAGCACAAGTATACGCACCGGTGGATGCAATAGGTGAATGTGCACAAAAAAACAAAAAATTAAATTACAATTTATTTATTCCCGGCGCCGAATGTAAGAGCATTACAAGAATAACACAAAATAGTAAACATGGCCCCGGCGAAAGCGAAGAAACAATGCAGTTTTACTCCAAGCAAGCAGCCGAAAATTGGTTTAATTATTTTATATTTTATCCAAGAACTGCGGCGCTTAAATCTGATCCATGTGAGAATTTTCCCAAGCCTACTAAAGAAAACTTAGACAAAGGCTTTTATCAATTTAATTTTGGTGTCAATAGTGGGATGGTTCAAAAAGTTTCATTTGAAAAAGATGATCAGCCATATGTTCGCGAGGCTAGATTTTTTGCTGCTGAAACAAATTATAAGAAAAACAAACTTTTACAATTGCGTGAGCCATACAAAATAACAATAGAAACATTTGGACTGCCTAGTATTTTTCCCGGCTCTATATGTTTTGTGGACTCCAGATGTATTGATTTGGCACTTGGTAATATTTCGGATAGAACTTCATTATCGTATATGCTAGGTTTTGGGGGCTATCATTTAATAACGCACGCTAAAAATACGATAGGCCCGGGTGAATTTAGGACTACACTGACCGCTAAATGGACATCGCACGGCACAATTGATACTTTAAATGATGCCCTTGCTAGAAAGCCGGCAAATGCCCCAACTACCCCTGCGGATAATTGTAATTTGCGCTCAAAAGAAGATAATAGTTCTAAAGATGCAATCCAAAAAGCATTTGAAGATCTTGGTTTTGAGGGTCAGGTTTTCGGTGCAGGTACAACTGGTCTTGATCCTAATAGAGCTAGATTAGGAGAAGAATACCCAGAAATTCCTGTTTCTGAAGCATTTGCAAATATTTTACATGATAAAGTTAAGGATTTCGGTTCAAAATAATGAGTTTTAAAGGAAAAAATAGTCTCGGAACGTTTGAAGGGTTTTTAAATCGGCTTAATTTTAAAGTCAATATTGACGCTCAAGTTAAAAATAGATCAGAATTAAATGCAGAAAATTCTAGATTTGCAAAATGTATAAAAGACTTTAGATTTGCTGAAAATTCAATGTATGGAAAAATTGATTTGAATGGGATGGCTGTCGTGTTAGATCCAAGTGAAAACGACAATATATTAAAAAAAGCTGGCTCATTCAATGAAATAGGTCAAATATTTGTTGTAAATTTTGTAGCAGATGCTTTTTCTGATATGGAAAAATATTTTAAGGCTGCTAGACAAAACGGTAAAATATTATTAGATGATCCATATCTTTCTACACCAACGCCGTATAAAGGCTATGCAAGCTTTGAAGATATTAAAAATACTGCTAGACAAGTAGTTTATAATAAGCCATTTATTGATTTTGTTTTTGAAATGGAAGAATACACTAATCAAAACCTTAGCAGTTTTCATGTTTTTATGAACAATTTTTTATTTTATGTAGAGCAATTCTCGTCAGAAACACCATTTACAAAGCCTGAAATGGTAAAGAACAAGTTTATACCGATTCGTGCTTCGGGACTTGTTATTGAATTAGCAGAGGGAGATTTTTCAAAAGATAACCCAATCGATCTTTTATTTTATCAGAATCCTAATTTCGATTATTATTTGAACGTGGCGATGAAAGTGGGGTTTTCAGTAGACAAAAACGCACCATGGCGCTTAGTAGCAGACTTAAGTTCACCAACGATGAGAAAATATATGGCAAATTACAACATAAATGGCCCTGCAGATTTTTTTAATAATTATTGTAGAATGGCACACACTAATGATTTTCAAGAATTTATTGATTTTACATTAAATGCGTATGCACAATACGTTGATAGAAAAAATTTAACAGCACGACCACTTCAGCGGGGTGATATTGTTTTAACTAAAAAATATAATTTAGAAAAACTTGACGAGACAAAGGTTTATCAAAATTATGGTACTGATTATTTTTTAAAAAAATACATTGAGTTGAAAAATTTACAAAATCAAAATTTTGTTGGTAAACGAGAAATGAAAGTTTTAAAAGAAGAAATGAATGAAATTCTAAAATTGAAACAAACAAAATTTGAAAGACATAACAAAATTTCTTCTATTGTTGATGAAAAATTTAAAGGTATCCGTGGTAAAGGAACCTTAAACGATATTAAGAAAACTTTTCTTGACAATCAGCGTAAGAAATGATATAATTTAGTTGAGGCACCAGTGTATTTCCAAACGTTAGATGACAAAACAGAATGTGTGGGCGTATATACGTCTGGTAAGTTGAACTTTGATGATATTCCTGAAGGCCTTACAAGGACATGGAAGTTTACGGGTTCAATTTCCGACGATAGTATCGAATATGCATGGCTATATAGTGGTGGTAAGTCATTGGCCGAAGTTTGCCCAGAGCATCTTAGAGAAGAATTAGACACGGCTCAAAAAAAATTCCGTGCATTTATTAAGTCTTTTAAAATTGGTAAAGTAGATCTGAGAAATTTTTGTTTTTTCGATCTTGTTCCCCACGATTTCCTATTAGAATTTTGTGAGATTAGAAACAAAATTACAAGGCATGTATTTGAGAATTTTGAAAAACCCAAAAATTATGATCACTTAGACGCTGCTTACAAGCTTGTCCATAAGATCAAGTTTCAAAATTTATTGATTAATAATGAAGATTGTAGGCACTTATTTGTTAATTCAATAAATCGCAACAATGTTCAAAAGATTTTAGCTACATCACCACATGTTGATTATAATATTTTTGGAACAGCAACAGGTAGGTTCACAACCAGACCGGATACATTTCCAATTTTAACCATGAAAAAAGAATATAGAAAACTTATTAAACCAACTAATGATTGGTTTTTGTCACTTGATTATAATGGTGCAGAAATTAGAACACTTCTTGGTCTAAGTGGCCAAGAACAGCCATCCGGTGATATTCATGAATGGAATATGGATAATGTAATTAAGCGCTCAGATATTTACAGAGAAGAAGCTAAAACGCTATTCTTTTCGTGGCTTTATAATCCAGAGTCAAGAATTATATCAACCAATTATTATAATCGAGAAAAAGTACTTGACGATTGGTATGATGGCGACTACATTAATACGCCATTTGATCGAAAAATCAAAATTGATGCACGTCGAGCATTTAACTACATCATACAAAGTACAACTTCGGATATTGTAATAGAACGCGCAATAGAAATCGATAAATTTCTATCAGATAAAAAAAGCTTTATATCTCACATTGTTCATGATGAGATTGTTATTGATTTGAGTAATGAGGATAGGGAATTGGTGCCTGAAATTAAAGAAATATTTGAAAAAACAAAACTTGGTAATTTTGTGTGCAATTTGGGTGCTGGTCAAAATTATTTAGAACTTCGAGGGCTTAAGCTTTGATATCATTAGTTGGAATAGGGACTGCTGGTTCAAATATCGTTGGTCAGTTTGCTGGCAATAAGGAATACAAACTTTATCAATTGTCTAATCAGTTTTCAAAGACGTCTGGTGGCCAATATAAGCTTAAAAAATATGATGAAATAGAGGATTACGAAAAAAACATTCCTAAGCTGTCAAAGTTCTTCAAAGGAATTAGCAACAATGTGCAGGCATTTGTTTGTGGCTCTAGCAAAAGCGCAGTGATGACACTGGGGATTTTAGAACAAATTAAACACACTAAAATAGATTTATTCTATATTAGACCAGATACTGAATTATTAATAGGTGATTCTCGACTTCAGGAAAGAGCAGTTTTTGGCATCTTACAGGAATATGCACGTTCGGGTTTGATTAACTCAATAACAATTTTCAGTAATCCGATCTTAGAAGAAACAATAGGAAATGTACCAATTAAAAAATACTTTGAAACTATTAACCAGACTATTTATTATAGTGTGCATTACAAGAATTTGTTTGACCACACACAGCCTATTATTGGCAACCTAAGTAAGCCTTCTGACGTACAAAGAATACGCTCTCTAGGTAGACTTGACACCAACAAAGTTGAAGAAAAATGGTTTTTTGATCTTGACATGAGCCGGGACGTGTGTTATTATTTCTGCATATCTCAGGAAAAACTAGAAAAGGATGGCGGATTACATCAAAGAATTATCGAAAAGTTAAAACAAAAACCGAAAAATGCTTTTAAAAATATAACGTATGCGATTTACGAATCTCCATACGATGAAGATTTTGGGTTCTGCGTTGCCCACACTAACGCAATTCAAAAAACTCTTGACAAGGTAGATCAAGAGTGATACATTAGATGTCAAGGAACGCTTGATATACTTTATTAACAAAAAAAGGAGAAAAATATGTCTATTAATATGGAACTAATGAGAAAGAAGCTCGCCGCACTTCGTGGCGATGGAAATGGAAATGATGGCCCGTCTATCTGGTTTAAGCCAGATGAAGGTGACCAAGATATTCGGATCGTACCAACGAGCGATGGCGATCCGTTGAAAGAGTTTTTCTTCCACTATAACGTGGGAGATCATAAGGGTGGTATCATGTGCTCAAAGCGTAATTTTAATGAGCGCTGTCCAATTTGTGACTTCGCTTCAACGCTTTGGCGCGAGGGTGTTGACAACAATGATGAGGAAAGCAAAAAGCTGGCAAAGTCACTTTTTGTGCGTACCCGATACTTCTCGCCAGTCGTATTGCGCGGCAATGAAGCTGATGGAATTAAGGTATATGGCTATGGCAAGCAAGCTTACGAGCTTCTGCTTGGTTATATTCTTGACCCTGAATATGGTGACATTACCGACATTAAGGAAGGTACAGATATCACGCTAACGTATACTAAGCCAAATCGTCCCGGGGCATACCCGCAGACTAATTTAAAAATGCGCCGAAATACATCGCCACTCTTGGAAGACCAAGAGTCTATCCCCGGAATGTTAGATAACATGCCTGACTTTGATAGCTTGTTTGAACGCCTCACCCCAGAGCAAATTGACGCTATCTTAGACGAACAAATGGCTGGTTCGGCTTCTGCAGAAGAGCGCTCATCTGAGAGCACTCATTATGCTAATGGTGCCAGCGATGTTGACAAGGCATTTAATGACTTGATGACTGGAACTTAGTAGGCCGATGGCACCCCGGCAAAATTGGGTGCCACTATATTCTATACGGAAAAGGAGAATGTTATGGAATGGTTAAAATCACAACTAGCTCGATGGAAGGTTCAAGTTAGTTTTGTTGCTGGAGCACTTGTTGTAGCGACTACTTACGGAACTTGTACCGTTGAGCCACCGGTGGCTGAAGTTAGTGAAGCTAGCACTGTCACCGAAACAGTTGAGGTTGAGGCAACCACAAATACAGTCGAAGTTTCTGAAACTACTACCACAACCAATGAAAACACAGGTAATTCAACTGAGACAACAACCACTACTGAAACAATTTCAGAGTGATTAAAGCCGCTGGCAGACCGGTGAAAAGTCTGCCGCTTTTTATACCTATTTTGAATGACGATCGTTCTAATTATATAAGATTATGGAGAACATGAATTATGACATATAAATTTACCCTTCCTGCACCTAGGCCTACAGCTGATTACTGGGTTATTGGAGAGGCTTCTGGCACGGGTGACATTGGCTATGCAGCCAACACCAATAGAGCCTCGTGGACATTTTATGATAAAAGCCCCGGTAATTCAGCATCACTCGACGGTGCTTATGGAAAAGATGGCAATGGGAATGGTATATATGTTTTTTCGCAATCTTCTAGTGAAACACCGGGCGAGCTTGCAATTAGTTCTGATGATATCACCGATGGTGTTCAGTGGACTGGGCTTAATTTGGTGGGAGGTGGCCAACAATTTTGTGATGCCGTAACGTGGTCTAATGATTCAACAAACTCTACATCGGGTGTATGGATGGTTGGACGACGAAACGGGCATGTTTATCGCAGTACCGATGGCGCTTCATCTTTTAGTGAAATTACTTTGCCAAATGACAGTGGTGATCCAATTTTATCAATAGCAGGTAATGGCAGTGGAAAATTTGTGACAGGACAAGAAGGCAGATTATTAATTAGCACTGATGATGGCGCATCATTCTCTTCTTCAACACCTTTCACCGCCGAGCAAATAAATGGCGTAGCTTATACTGGTGCAACATGGGTTGTGACATATACTAAAACCGGAGAGACTAATTTGTTTGCCAGATCAGCGGCCGACTCCGATCTCACCACTTGGAGTGCCGAGCGTAATTTAGGCATTCAAAAGCCTGCAAATAAGGATAACGTTAATACGCCCGATAAAAGAGCCAGCATAGCTGCTGCAAATGGTAGGGTGGTTATTGTCTCTAACAAAATTGAAGCAATTGCTACACTTGATATTAGCGGCACAACAACAAGTAATTTATTAAACCCAACATTCAGCCCCGGCATTGAAATACGTGATATTGCCACAGATGGTTTCACATGGATGATTGTGGGAGAAGGCGGGGATATCTACGAGAGTTCTAATGGTGGCGAAACCTTTGCGAGAACCGTTGATAACGTCCGAGGTACAGGTCGCGATCTGCAAGTTGTTGTCGCATCAAAACACTTACCTTTATAAAAACGATCGTTCTTGCTTGACAATTGCAGTGTACAATGTTATTATATGAATACCACTATTAGGAGGGTAAATGGCGAGAAAGAAAGCCGTGAAAGCGGGCCGTGTTGGTCTGCAAGATTTAATGAAGCTTGTTAATAAAAAAGCTGGGCGTCCTGTTGCGCATGATCTAACAGGTGAAAATCCGACCGAAGTTAAAGAATGGATTCCCACTGGCTCAAGGTGGCTGGATTCAATTATTTGCAAAGGTCAAAGAGCAGGTATTCCTGTTGGGAAGGTAACTGAAATTGCAGGCCTTGAGGCAACAGGAAAATCTTATATGGCAGCACAAATTGCAGCCAATGCACAAAAGACAGGTAAGCTAATTGTATACTTTGATTCTGAGTCTGCAATTGACCCGTCTTTTCTTGAGCAAGCAGGCTGTGACCTTGAAAACCTTATGTATATTCAGGCGTCGTCAGTTGAGTTTGTGCTTGAAACAATTGAAGAATTATTAGGTGCAACTGATGAGCAGATGGTATTCATCTGGGACTCTTTGGCGCTCACGCCATCTGTATCCGATGTTGAAGGTGACTTTAATCCACAGTCAACCATGGCAATGAAGGCTCGTATTCTTGCAAAGGGCATGTCTAAACTTGTAATTCCAATTGCTGATAAGCAAGCAACGCTACTTGTGCTTAATCAATTGAAAACAAATATTCCACAGGGACCTATGGCTCGTCAAATTGCCATGACCACACCATATATTACTCCCGGTGGTAAAGCGATGCATTATTCTTATTCGCTTCGTATTTGGCTTACAGGCCGCAAAGCTAAGTCAGCCTATATCGAGGATGAGAAAGGCTTTAGAATTGGCTCAGAAGTGAAGGTAAAGCTAGAAAAATCACGTTTTGGTACGCAAGGTAGATCCTGTGCTTTTAGAATTCTATGGGGCAATGAAGTTGGTATTCGCGATGAAGAATCTTGGTTTGATGCAATTAAGGGTTCGCCATCGCTAACAAGCGCTGGGGCATGGTATACTTTGGCGACACCTGACGGATACACAAAGAAATTTCAACCATCCAAATGGACTGACCTTGTGCAATCAGATGAAGAGTTTAAACAAAAGGTAATTTCAATTATGGATGAGGAAATTATTCAGAAGTTCGACATGAGACAAGGTGATGCTAAAAACTTCTATGAAGATCCTGAAGATCTCACCGTACCAGTTACTGCATAATCGAGGATAATATGACACCAGATAATAAAAAAAGAGTTCTGATTATTGATGCATTAAATGCTTACCTAAGAGCATATATTGTTGACCCATCTATTTCTGCCAATGGACAGCCCATTGGTGGACTAAAGGGCTTTATCAAGATTCTACAAAAGCTTGTTAGAGATACAAGACCTGAAGAAATTGTTATTGTTTGGGATGGCCCCAACGGATCACGTAAGCGAAAAAGCATGGACAGCAACTACAAAGCTGGTCGTAAGCCGATTCGTCTTAACAGGGCATTTCACAACTTGACCGACGATCAAGAAATGCAAAACAAGGTTTGGCAACAATCAAGACTTATAGAATATATCAATGAAATGCCAATCATCCAAGTGATGCTGCCTGAGATTGAAGCAGATGATGTAATCTCATATATAACCAGTATGGAGAATTATTCAGGCTGGCAAAAGGTAATTGTATCTAACGATAAGGACTTTATGCAATTGTGTGATGGCGAAACAATATTGTTTAGACCCACAAAGAAAGAAATTATGAGCATGAATACCATTTCAGAGAACATTGGCATCCATCCTACCAACATGGCACTAGCCAGAGCAATTGCTGGTGATGCTAGTGATAATTTAAAAGGCGTTAGGGGCGCTGGTCTTGCCACGATCGCAAAAAGATTACCATTTCTTAAAGAAAGCAGGACAGCTTCTATTGATGATGTCATTGATTATTGTAACGAAACTGAACAAAAGCAAAAATTTTATTCAAATGTTGTGGAAGCGAGAGAAGTTGTTGAACACAATTACAATATGATGCAGCTTTACGCTCCACAAATGTCAGTGCAAGCAAAACAAAAAGTTGATTATGCTATTACTGAGTTTGAATGTACTTTTAACAAAACTGAAATACTAAGGCTGATGATCGAGGACGGTTTTGGGGAGCTAAATTGGGAAGATTTGAAGGCCTCCCTTAACAAAATCAGCCTAGAATGTATTGGGCAGCAGGATTAATTTTATTTTAGTAAGCAAACGAATATGTTGGCTACTACTTAATACTACCGCACCAAGAACCACAAAGTCGGACTACAAAATATAGATATTTTGTTTGACTTGTGTAAAAAATGTGCTATAATTGTATAGCAAAAGAGAGAACTTATGTTAGCAGAAAAAGTAGACTTTGGAAGGTATGGAAAATCCTTCCAAGAAGGTCTTGTACAATTAATGTTTGAAGACAGGCCATTTGCCGATCAGATTACTGAAGTCTTGGACATTAATTTTTTAGATCTTGAATACTTGAGAGTTTTTGCTAGCAAAATTATTGAATATAGAATTAAATACGACAAGCATCCTTCTGCTGAAGCAATTATATCTATCATCCGAACTCAATTAGATAGAGAAGATGAAGTAATTCAAAAACAAGTTCGTGACTACTATGCAAAAATACATTCGAAAGAAATTGATGAAGTTGATTACATTAAAGAAACTGCATTAGAGTTTTGTCGTAAGCAAAAGCTTAAAGAAGCTATGATGAAGTCTGTAAATTTATTGCAGACCTGCTCATTTGATGAAATTTCAAAAGTTATTAATGACGCGATTAAACTAGGCGCAGAAAATAATTTTGGATATGATTACCTTGCTGATTTCGAACAGAGATTCATACCTAAATTTCGTAACCCTGTATCAACCGGGTGGGATGAAATTGACAAGGTATGTAATGGTGGTTTAGGAAAAAGCGAACTTGGTGTTGTTATCGCGCCCACCGGTGCAGGAAAATCAATGGTATTGGTTCATTTAGGTTCACAAGCTTTACAGGAAAGCAAGACTGTTATTCACTACACCCTTGAACTACAAGACACGGTGGTTGCTAGCAGATATGATAGTTGCATTACTGGTTATCCATTGTCAGACTTGGCAAATTTTAAAGACGAAATCTATGATGTTGTTAAAGACATTGATGGAAAATTAATTGTTAAAGAATATCCTACAAAATCTGCCTCCACAAACACAATTAGATCTCATTTATCGAGATTAATAAAAAGGGGTATAAATCCCGGCATGATTATTGTAGACTATGCCGACCTGCTAAAGCCAGTAACTGTTAGAAAAGAAAAAAGAAATGAATTGGAATCAATATATGAAGAATTGAGAGCATTATCGCAGGAATTTGGATGCCCAATATGGACTGCCTCGCAAACTAATCGTTCAGGCTTGAATGCAGAGGTGATTACGATGGAGCAAATTTCTGAAGCTTTCAATAAATGTTTTGTAGCTGATTTTATTTGTACAATTTCAAGAACAATTGAGGATAAGCAAAATAATAAAGGCAAGATGTTTATTGCCAAAAACAGAAACGGGCCCGATGGATTCGTTAATGACATATTCATGGATACGTCCAACGTGTGTATTAAAGTCTTACCTAAGACTTTCGCAACAACAGCCAGTCAAATACCACAAAACCCCTTGCCACTTTCAGCGAGGGATCAAAAAGAAATTTTAGTAAACCGTTATCATAAATTTAGAAAAGGAAACAAAAAATGAGAACAATTGAAAACATACGCAGATTCAGATTATCAGATACATTTGTTGAGCCATATAAAACTGCCGAAGTCCCTTGGGGCCCTTTGGGTTATGTGACTTACAAAAGAACCTATTCGAGAAGACTTAGTGAATTTGAACAAGACGCTGCCGGTAGTGAAGAGTGGTGGCAAACTTGTCGGCGTGTGGTTGAGGGTATGTTTAATATGCAAAAGCAACATGTTTTCCAGCTTGGGTTGGAGTGGAATGATAACAAAGCGCAAAAGACTGCAAAAGATGCATATGATCGATTGTTTAACCTTAAGTGGACCCCACCCGGCCGCGGCCTTTGGATGATGGGAACTAAATTTGTTGACGAAAGAACAGCTGCCGGCTTATTTAATTGTGCATTTAGGTCTACTAAAGACTTGGCTACTAAAGGTGGCTATCTATTTGCTTGGATGATGGATGCACTAATGGTTGGTGTTGGCGTTGGGTTCGATACAGAGGGTGCCGGTACGATTACCATTCAAGAACCAGAATACACAAATGACGTGCTTGTTATTGATGATTCAAGAGAGGGCTGGGTTAATTCTGTGCACACCATTCTTGATGGTTTCTTTTTTGGCGGCAAAGTACCCAAGTTTGACTACTCTTCCATCAGGCCACTTGGTGCTGAAATCAAAGGCTTCGGTGGCACATCATCTGGTCCCGATCCGTTAATCGAATTACACGAAAATCTCACCGAGCTGTACTCCAGTAAAATTGGTGAAGATATTACATCTGTTGATATTGTTGATACTGAAAATTTAATTGGAAGATGTGTGGTTTCTGGTAATGTTAGGCGCTCTGCAGCTTTAGCTATGGGCCGTCATGATGATACCGTATATCTAGAAATGAAAAATGATCAAGAGAAATTATATCACCACCGATGGGGCTCTAATAATTCTTTTAATGCTAAAGTTGGTATGGATTATACTTGGCATGCCGAGCAATCCCAAAAGAACGGTGAGCCCGGCTACATTTGGCTTGATAACGCAAGAACGAGAGGTAGATTTAAAGACGGCCCCCGTTATGATGATGTTAATGTAGCTGGATTTAATCCTTGTGTAGAACAGCAACTAGAGGATGCTGAGCTTTGCTGTCTTGTGGAGACTTATCCCGCAAAGCATGATGATTTAGAGGACTACCTTAAGACTTTGAAGATTGCATATTTGTATGGAAAGACGATCACACTATCTAATACTCACTGGCCTGAAACAAATGCTAAGATGCTTAAGAACAGACGAATTGGCTTATCTCAGTCTGGTGTTATTCAGGCTTTTAATAAATTTGGAAGACGCGCTGTATATGAAATGTGTGACAAGGCTTACTCATTTGTTCAAGATCTTGATGAGGCATATTCAAACTGGCTTTGTATTCCTAAATCAGTTCGTATGACTTCTATCAAGCCATCCGGCACCGTGTCACTCTTGAATGGTTCGACACCCGGGATTCACTATCCAGAAGATGAATTTTACATCAGACGAATCAGGTTTTCGAAAACTTCAAATTTAGTTGAAAAGCTTAGAGATTCTGGTTATCACGTTGAGGATGATAAGTATACACCAAACACCGCAGTAGTACAATTTCCCGTGCATGAGCCTTACTTTGCAAAAGGTAAAAAAGATGTTTCTATTTGGGAGCAGCTTGAAACTGCAGCACAATATCAATATTATTGGGCGGATAATTCTGTTTCAATAACTGTGACATTTAAACCAGAGGAAGCAGAACACATTAAAACGGCTCTAGAATTATACGAAACTAGATTAAAGGCTGTTTCGTTTTTAAGATATGAGGAAACCGGCTATGAGCAGGCTCCTTACGAGCCAATCACAAAAAAGCAATTTGAACAAATGAATTCAAAGATTAAACCTTTCCAAAGGTTTGACACCGAGCAAGGTGGTTCTGGTTCCAAATTTTGCACCAACGATACTTGTACAATTTAATTAAGAGAGGTAAAAATGTTTAAGCCAGTTAATAGGCACGTTCTTATTAAGAACAAAATTGAGGAAATATCAGAAAATTCAGGTATTATTTTACCAGAAGATTATAAGCCAAAAGAAGAGGCTTACAGTTCTTATCAGGTTCTAGATTGGGCTGATGATGTCAGATTCGATCTACAAAAAGGCTGTTTTATTGCTGTTGACAATAAAATGATCGAAGAAATTTGCATTAATAATGTGACATATTCTATTATTCAGGATAATTATGTTGTGGGAATTATTAATAAAAATATGGGATAACCTTTTTATGGATAAAAACTTTTATAATGAGTCTTCGGCTGCTAAGTTAGGCTGGGATCCAAGTTGGTTTGGTGAAAAGTACTTTGATGACAAGCTTGTTAGGGCCATAAAGAAATGGCAACGAAGTAGGGGATTAAAAGCAGATGGGCTGTGTGGCCCTATGACTTTCCGAAGAGTTTGGACTGATAGGCAATCAAGTATTGATCAGCATAAGCCAGTCGATTGTAAGTATTCTAATTACATTGTATATAATGGAGAGTTTATACCAATTGTCTGGGACAAAGTTGTTTTGTGGTCAGAGCGTGGTGGCCTTGCTGCACGCCCGGGCACGTATTACGATTATTCTAGTCGACCTAAAAGAAGTATTAGATATTTCGTAAACCATTGGGATGTGTGCCTAAACTCAAGATCGTGTCAGTCAATTTTAGACAAGAGAGGTATTTCGGTTCACTTTCTAATTGATAATGATGGAACCATCTACCAGACCTTGGATTTGCAGCATGCCGCGTGGCACGCTGGAAGCGAAAGAACCAATAGACCATCAGTTGGCGTAGAAATTAGCAACGCATATTACCCAAAATATCAAGACTGGTACGTTAAAAATGGATTTGGTAAGAGGCCTATGGTTGAGGGTGCTTGGGTCCATGGTGATTTATTAGAACCATTCACAGATTTTTATCCCGCACAAAAGGAAGCATTGAAGGCTTTGTGGAAAGCCATACATCGTGGTACTGGTATTCCCTTTGAGGCACCAGTTAATCAATTTGGAACCACGTCAAAAAAATACGAGCAACAAGTCGCTTATGGCAAATTCAAAGGATTTGTAAGTCATTACCACGTTAGTAAAACAAAGATTGATTGTGCTGGGTTGGACATTGTTGGGCTTTTAGAAGAAGTCAAAGAAGATAAGGTTGAATCTTGAGTATGATAAAATTGTCGTAGGTAGTTCATTGCAGGCAGTAATGTTTGCATTTAATAATGATTACCCTATATTTTTTACTCGCCCTGAACGTCCATTTAAATTTGATTATTTTGAAGCCGGTATTGACTTTTCATTTTTAAAGATTCCAAAAATTCAAAATATATTAAACACTTTTGAAGGGGAAAAACATATTGGTATCCCCAAGCATATTGTCTGGGAAAGACTTTTGTTTTTGTTATCGTTAAAAGGTAACGTTCCATTATCTGATATGTGTAAAACTATTAGATGGGATGGTAATTCGTTAATGTGCTCTAACGATTACAAAAGAATACTTGACTTATCATTTGAAACGTGCTATTTTTTTGGTGACGATGGTTGTCAAAAATTAGTCGATTACAAGAATGAGCCAGAACTTTATTATGTTTACGATTGGATTGCTTTCAATAGTGGAGGTAAGCACGATGTGGATTTGATTCAAACAAAAGATTCATTTGTCTCTAAAATTTGGTTCTACCCGTCAGATAGAATTCATGGTAACACCGCGGTTAAAGACGCATGCGCAATTTCAACTTTATCAAAAGAACAGATTATTGATTTTGATTTTTCAGAGACAATGGCAAGGTTTAAAACAATTTATGAAATGGAATCGAGAGGCATGAAGGGTCTTTTGTCATCCTATGGTTCTAATGGTAAACCAAAGCATTACAACTTCAAGACGTCAACAATTACCCGAGATAAAACTGTTAAGTATAAACCTGATTGGCAAGAGACAGACAAATTTAAAAAGCCATCATGCGATATAGAGTATTTGGTTACTAATCTCGACTATGGTGCTGCAAATTACAAACAAATACTTACAAGACTATGAGCAAACATGTACATTTGGCTGGTGTTATACCCATAGCCAATTCAAATATTGATTATGGAGTCAATTTGCCAGTCTCCATGCTGCCAATTAATGAAGCACTTTCTGTTATTCATAAATCAATAATTGAATGTGCTGTAGTAGGGTGCCAGACTATATGGATAGTTGCTAATGATGACATGGCTCCTATAATTAGAAAAACGGTGGGCGATTGGGTCTATGATCCGGTCTATTACAGTAGGAATCAGAGGTTTTCGTCTGAAGTTAGGAAAGAGATACCAATATATTATGTTCCGGTGTTGCCAAAAGATAGAGATCGTAGAGATTCTTATGGTTGGTCTGTACTTACGGGAATTCACGCCGCTTGGTTTGTTGCTAATAAAATATCCAAATGGATTGTTCCAGAAAAATACTACGTTTCATTTCCCTTTGGATTGCATGATATTTATGATTTAAGATCGCATAGAAAACAAATTTCTAGTCTAAAAAATAATTTCTTTTTAACTTATGAAGATAAAACAGTTAAAGATAACTTATACTTATCGTTCACTATGATGGCCGAAGATTTTAAAAAATGCCGAAGGCACGTAAACTCTGAAACAACCAAAACATTTTACAATACAGATGACAAATATCCATCAGAAAAGCTACCTCTTGACGAACGATGGTCTGCCAGACATTTCAATTTCGACACCGTGTTTCAGTGCGTAGATGATTCTAATGCCACCAAGATTGAGCTACCTTGGTATCATCAGATAGATAATTGGTATGGTTATCGCAACTATTTATCTGATGAAAATTGTATCGAATTGCCAAATGAACCATTGACAACACCGCATAAACATGTTAAATTATCATTTACGGAGGGAGAAGAATGAGGAAACAACCAAAAATTAAATTTGTAGGCTTACATGCGCATAGCGTAGCGGGCTCCATTTTTGACGCCATCGGATATCCGCAGGCTCACATGGATTTTGCATATGATAATGGATGCGAAGCGTTGGCCTTAACTGATCATGGCAATATGAACGGTTTAGCTTATCAGGTATTGCATGCTAAGAAGATGCAAGAGGCCGGCAAAGAGTTTAAGCCTATTTTTGGTTGTGAGGCATATTTTACTCCATCAATTTCTGATTGGCGCGATGCTTATGAGCAAGCAATGGAAGATAAGAAGCGAGCAAGGGCAATTAAAAAAGATGCTCAGTCAGGCGCTACTGTTGAAGATGAAGGTGATAGTAAAAAGGTACAAGATATTCTCAAAAGACGTAGGCATCTTGTTTTGTTGGCCCAAAATCAAACTGGGTTGAACAACCTATTTAAGTTGGTATCCGAATCATATCAACCGGAGAATTTTTATCGTTATCCACGTATCGACTATGCACTATTGGAAAAGTATAATGAGGGTATCATTGCCTCTTCTGCTTGTCTTGGTGGGGTGTACGCCGGAAACTACTGGGAAAACCGAGAGGACGGTGACGAAGCTGTGCTCGAATCCATGCGTGAGTCCACACGACGCATGGTTGACATTTTCGGTGATCGCTGGTATGCCGAGATACAATGGAACAACATTAAAGAGCAGCATGAACTTAATAAATATGTAATTCAAGTTGCTAAAGAGTTTGGCGTTGGACTGGTCACGACAGCCGATAGCCACTACCCCAACCCTGACGCTTGGAAAGACCGTGAACTTTACAAGCGTCTTGGTTGGCTAGGCAAGGGACGACCTTCTTGGGCCGAAGATGAGTCAGAACTTCCTGAAGGCGTGGAAGAAATCGGATACGAATTGTATCCAAAAAATGGTGACCAGATCTGGGAAAGCTACAAGGAATACTCAAAATCCACGGGGTTCGAGTACGACGACAATGTAGTCTTGAAAAGTATTGAAGAAACATACCGCATCGCTTTTGAGCGCATCGAGAATTTCTTGCCCGACAATACAGTCCGCCTCCCCGAATTCGTTGTGCCCGCGGGCTTTACAGCTACGCAGGCCTTGGTAAATTATTCTCTAGAGGGCCTAAAAGATAAAGGCTTACACACTAACAAAGAGTACACAGACAGGTTAAGGCACGAATTGAATGTCATTGACGACCGGGGGTTTTCGAAATACTTCCTAACGATGAAATCCATTGTTGATGTTGCGACGGATATGATGCTTACTGGCCCCGGCCGAGGCTCTGCTGCTGGCTCTCTTGTGGCTTACGCGCTAAACATTACACAAGTTGATCCAATTAAACACGGACTTCTGTTTTCGCGCTTCTTGCGTTCCGATGCTAAAGACTATCCAGACATTGATTATGATGTATCAGATAGTATGGTTTTAAAAGAGAAGCTAGTAGAAATGTGGGGTGAGGATTGTGTTGCTCCTATTTCAAATTGGAATACTCTACAGCTTAAGTCTTTAATTAAGGATATTTCCAAGCTGTATAATATTCCATTTACTGAAGTAAATACAGTAACTTCAATTATGATCCGTGAGGCAACACCTGAAGCTAAAAGAAAGCATGGGATTAAGGCCGGTATCTATGCTCCGACATGGGAAGAAGTAATTGAATTTTCTCCCACATTACAGGCGTATCTTAACAAATATCCTGCCGTCAAGACTCACGTTGAAGGTTTGGTAGGTCAGGTTCGTTCGTGTTCTCGACATGCCGGTGGGGTGGTTATCGCAGAGGATTTAGATAAGAGCATGCCCCTGATTAACTCGGGTGGTGTTCGTCAGGCTCCGTGGGCCGAGGGTCAGAACGTTCGACACCTTGAACCCATGGGCTTCATTAAGTTCGATTTGCTTGGACTATCCACGCTCAAGATGATGGAGGGGGCAATCTACCATATCCTGAAGCGCCATCACGGTGTTGAAGAACCTACGTTTGCACAAATTAGAGACTACTATGAAAAGAATTTGCATCCAGACGTTGTTGACTTAAATGATCAACAGGTTTATGAAAACATTTTTCACTCTGGTAAGTGGGCCGGCATCTTTCAATTTACAGAACAGGGTGCACAAAAGTTTTGTGTTAGAGCCAAGCCAACAAATATTATTGATGTATCGGCTATCACGTCTATTTACCGCCCGGGCCCATTAGCGGCAAATGTTCACGATGAATATATTGAAGCCAAAGAAAGCCCGCACCATATTAATTATCTTAATGATGACGCTCATGACATTACACAAGAAACATTTGGTTTCCTAATTTTCCAAGAACAAATTGCACTACTCGCACACAAACTTGGAGGCCTAACACTTGATGAAGGTAACATGCTCCGCAAGGTTCTTACCAAGAAAGGAACAGGCAAGGGCTCAGTGAAGGGAATGCTGCACGACAAGTTTATCAGTGGCTGTGTCGCTAACAAAATTAGCAGGGATGCTGCCCAATCACTTTGGGATAAATTCGAATACTTCTCAGGCTATGGTTTTAACAAGTCTCACGCCGTATCATACAGCATTATTTCATTCCAATGTGCTTGGCTCTTCAATTATTATCCTGCTGAGTGGATGGCAGCATTCTTGGATAAGGAACCTGAGACACGCAAGGAAAAAGCAATCAATATAGCGAAGCAATTTGGATTTGATATTGCACCACTTGATATTAATAAGTCAGGAAGGGTCTGGGAGATTAGCGAAGATGGCAAAACCTTGATTCAGCCACTTACCTCAATCAAGGGACTTGGTGCTGCAGCAATTGACCAGATACTTGCTAACCGACCACTAAACTCTGCAGAAGAAGTTTTGTTCAATGAGAATATAACTTACTCAAAGCTTAACAAGAAGTCTCTTGATGCATTGTGTCGTGGAGGCGCCCTTGATAATATTGTTGATGATAGATTTACAGGTCGTAAACATTTCTGGTCAGCTTGTATCGTCGACCGGCCGAAGAATTTAAAGAAGTTAGCTGAGAACATTGAAGCGTATGCACCAGAAGGTGACTTTACTGAAGAAGAAATAATACAATTTAAGACCGACTTGACTGGTGTGTTCCCAATTAACCTAGTTATCAGCACTGAGACAGTAGAGAAACTACAAGAAAAATATATCCCACCAATTTCTGAATTTGATTCTGAATTACAGGTTTGTTGGTTTATACCACGCAAGGTTGATCCACGTAAAACCAAGAATGGTAAGTCGTATTGGATTGTTGAAGTAACTGATAGCAACAATCAATTAACTAGAATTAGGTGTTGGGGGATTAGACCCGAGAAGGATGCTATCCATATTAACAGGCCGTACATGGCAAGACTTAAGTATGACGAGCAGTGGGGCTTCTCTGCGTATGCCATTGGAAAGTCTTTTAGATTATTAGGATAATTGTTTAATTTATGCTTGACAAGTACACCAACATTTGTTATATTTTTTAAGTCGGAGGATAGATGAGTAAGAATTACGGATACGCCTGCATTAACATGCACCTTTCATACCCGAAAAAGTATGGTAATGCGCCGCGTGGAGTTGACAGGATCACGACCAACCGCTCTATGATCAAACGAACGTTCATGGAGAAAGGTACAACATACGCATCCCACTTAGCCCTCCAAAACGTGCGTGATCTCTGTAAGATTTTGGAATGGAATAAAGAAAACCAAATCTTTTTTTACCGTCTATCCTCTGACGTTCTACCTTGGGCTAGTGAATACAACATTGAGGATTTACCAGATTACAATTTGATTCTAGCTGCATGCTACAGGGCTGGTAACTATGCAAAAGCCAATGGGATGCGTTTGACTGCCCACCCCGGCCCATTCAACAAGCTAGCATCGCCCAAGGAAAGAGTCTTTGAGTTAACCAAGAAAGATTTGACTGTGCATGGTGAATTTTTTGATATGCTTAATCTGCCTAGAACGCCCTATGCAAAACTGAACATTCATGTTGGTGCCGCGTATGGCGATAAGCCGATGGCTCTCGACAATTTTTGTCGTAACTTCGAGAGACTTCCAGAGTGTGTTCGCTCTCGATTGACTGTTGAGAATGATGACAAGGAGTCTTTGTACTCTACACAAGAATTGTATCGCGGTGTTTACGAGCGAATTGGTATTCCAATTGTGTTTGACTATCATCATCACATGCTGCATCCCGGCGATCTTACCGAGCGTGAAGCATTGGAATTGGCTATCTCAACATGGCCAGATGACATTAAGCCTGTTGTGCATTATGCTGAGTCTCGGTCAATTGAACATGGAAATCCTAAGATTAAACCACAGGCTCATTCAGATATGATTGTAAACCCATTCAATGATTATGGGTATGATCTTGACGTAATGATTGAGGCTAAACATAAAGAGTTGGCTTTATTAAATTATCGTGATACTTTGAATGAGGGCATGGCTAATTAAGCTGGAGCCTTCAAATGTCAGCTAGTCAAAAATTACAGTGGAAAAGGTATGTTAATAAACTGAGATACCTGCATGATGAAATAGATTTAGTTGTTGAGATTTCTAATAAAACTGGCAATGAATTTCAAAATTATCTTGAGACTTATTGTGCAAAGAATGAAATTTCTTTAAAAGAACTAAATAAAAATCATAGTGATAAAGTTGAAAATGCTTACAAAGGCTTGAGAGAAGAAAAAACAAACGGGAGATTTCTACAAGACAATGAGAACGAGACTGAATCTAATGTTCTTGCACATAGTTCTGATGCCATTTCCGAAGAAGAACAAATCATCGAAAAGGAGAATTCAGAGGTTCATGAGGCGTTCAATAAATTGTTTAAAAAATTAGCTTTACATTTACACCCCGATCGCATGAAAAAAGATATGCCGGAAGATGAGAAATCAAGACATTTGGAACTATTTAATGAGGCTAAAGAATCGCTAGAAACAAAAAGGTATTTTATTTTACTTGACCTTGCCGAAAAGTATAATATTTCACTACCAAAGAATTACAAAGAACAAATTAATTGGATGAGAAGACAGATTGATTTGCTCGATCAAAAGCTAGCTGGTAAAAAAACAACTTATAATTATTTGTTTGCAGAGTGTGAATCTGATGATGAAAAAGACTTACTTGTCAAAAAATTTATTAAACAACTTTTTGGTATTAATTGTTGACAATGATAGATTAGTTTGATATATTAATAATGAACAAAGGAGGGCTAATGTCCAATCAAAAAAAACAATACGTTAAAGAATACATTCGATCGCTTAGGGAAATTGAAGAGTGTATTGAACCCTATCAAGAACAAAAGCGTGAATTGCGCGCCGAGTTTAGAAATAATGGCTGGCTAAACACAGATGAAATTAGAGCTGCCGTTAAAGCTTATCGACTTTTTAAGCACAAGGTTGATATTGATGAGGTTGTTGAAAACTTTGGAATTATTTCTGGGGTCACAGATGAATAAACAAGCACAAGCGACTATGTTTTCATCAAAAACAGGTGAGTGGGCTACGCCTCAAGATTTTTTCAATAAACTTGATTGGCGATTTGGTCCTTTCAATTTAGATCCATGTGCTGATAGCGATAATACGAAATGCACACAGTTTTTCACTGAAGCTGACGATGGCTTGTCTAAGAATTGGGAAGGGTTTACTAGTTTTATCAACCCACCATATGGCAGAGGCATTGAAAAATGGATCAAAAAAGCCTTTGAGGAATCACGCAAAGATGGCACTAAGGCTGTCATGCTAATTCCTGCGCGAACCGATACAAAATACTGGCACCAATATGTCATGCGCGCCGATGAAGTATATTTTGTGAAAGGTAGATTAAAATTTGGCGACAGTACGAATGCAGCACCATTCCCATCTGCTGTCGTCGTCTTTGAAGGAACTAATCAAAGGCAAATTTTTGGTGCCATGAATAAATAAGGATAAAAAAATGTCAAATAGTAAAATTAATGCAACCATATTGTTATTGAAATCTAAAGCGGTAGAGACATATGGGATTATTAAAGACCGCTGTGAGCAACCCACTGTGCAAGGCGACTCAGAATTTTTAGCTGCTCGGGCCCTTGAGTTGGTTCAATTTGAGGGCGCTATGCTTACGCTTCAACAGTACAGTGAGGATCTTTTGTCGGGGCCTACTGAAGAAGAGCCGCCTGAAGAACCAACAGAGGTTTTTGTTGAAGAAGAGGAAGAAAAAACTATCACGGTCAATGAAAATAACTCTCCAACATTTAGACGCTCACAACAAAACAATGTGAGAAAAGGTGAATAGAAAGCAACGACGTGCTATGCAAAAGCATACCAGTAAGGATGCTACTCAGCAGCTTTCCGACAAAGTATTTTTGTTTAATAAAATGCCAACATCGTGCAGTGCGTGCGATAAAGAATTTGACAAAACAAATAAAGATATGTTAAATTCATGGAACGTGGTTGTTAAACAAGAGGTGGTAAGATTGTTTTGCCCTGACTGTATTGAAAAGACACGTGAAACTTTAGAAAATTTAGGACTAACAAAAAATGAAAATGAAGAAACTGAACAGAAGTAAATTAGATGACATGATTGCTAATGAAAATCAAGAAAATGCAGTTAATGTCATTAAGTTTTATTCTGACACATGCCCCATGTGCATTCATTTGAGAGATTATTATATTGATATATCAAGAAAGTTTAGTGGTATTAATTTTTGTGTTTTCAATATGAATCGTGGTGAGGGTATCGAAAAAAAATTAGGCTTTTATGGAACGCCTACAATTTGCATTATTAAAACTGGCGACAATCATAAAATTTCTGTCATGCCAGATCCAGATAAGCCGAGTGACCATACTTGGTATCGCTCGAAAGATATTATACAATTTATAAAGGACAATAAAGATTAAAATGAAAGACACATTGACTTACGATGATGTATTACTAGTGCCGCAATATTCAGAGATTCGCACTAGATCAGATATTGATATTAGCTCTGACTTGGGCAAAGGCTTAAATCTTCTACTCCCGATTATCGCATCCCCGATGGATACGGTTTCAGAGTGGGACATGGCCCGTGCTATGTCATTCGCCGGCGCCACCGCGATCATTCACAGATATAATAACCTTGAGCAGCAAAGAGCGATGGTCAAAGATGCAATTACAGCAGGCGCTAAAGTTGTTGGTGTTGCCGTTGGTATCTCTGGCGACTTTGTTGAGAGGGCTCAGGCCTGTTTAAAATCTGGTGCTAGTTTTGTGTGCATCGATGTTGCCCATGGTCATCATATTTTAATGAAAGAGGCTTTAAGCCAATTAAGGGAAGCAATTGGCGATGATGTTCATATTATGGCAGGTAACGTTGCAACTCTAGAGGGTGTCAATGATTTATCTGATTGGGGTGCTGACTCTGTTAGGTGTAATATTGGTGGTGGCTCTATTTGCTCGACCAGAATTCAAACTGGTCATGGCCTACCCGGGCTGCAAACAATATTAGACTGCTCTAAAACAGATCGTGACGTTAAAATTATTGCCGATGGTGGCATTCGTAATGCCGGTGATATCGTTAAGGCTTTGGCCGCTGGTGCTGACGCTGTTATGTGTGGCTCTTTGCTGGCTGGCACGTCTGAGACACCGGGCCGAGTTTTCACTGACGAGAACGGCTTTAAATTTAAGACCTACAGAGGTATGGCATCTAAGGAAGCACAGAATGATTGGCGAGGGAAGTATTCGTCCTTTGAGGGTGTGGCCACTAAGGTGCCGTATAGAGGCTCTGTAACCAGCATTCTGAGTGATTTAAATAGAAATATTAGGTCTGGGTTCTCATACTCTGGTGCGACAGAGTTAAAGCAATTGCACTCTAACGCTGAATTTGTTAAGCAAACTACCTCTGGATTAAATGAAAGCAATACTCATATCTTAGCGAGAAACTGGTGACGATTGACGAGAGCAGCTACGGAAACAATTTAAAGAAGATTGTTTTTGAAGAAACAGATCACCAGCATGCTAAATTTATCTTAAGACTTAGACACAATTCAATTAGCCAGTCTGATTTCTTCAGGGCCGTGATGAGTGGTTTTATAAATTCAGATGAGCGTATATGCTCATACATTGATGATTTCGTCAAAGACAACAAAATCTTAAGTAAACAAAGAATCGAAAAATCACGATCTCTCAAAAAAATTGGCCGGCAAAAAATCCAAGATTTTGGATTTTCAGAAATTGAATTAGAAAAACTATTTGACATTATAGAGGAACAGAAACCAGAATTATGAGAGGGGATGGATTATTAAAATGTGCTAGGCATTGTTTATCGAAAGATTTGGTTTGTCCCGTGCAAGAGTGCCGGCACCACATAGATTATCAAGAAGATAATAATTGTACTTTAGTTTCAATATATAAGCATGGCAGACTTACTCTTAGGGAAACTGCATCAAGATTGAATATTTCTTTCGCCAGAGTCAAGCAATTACAAGACAGGGCTTTGAAAAAATTGAATTCTAACCCAAACCTGCAGTGGTTTAAATTTTAGTGCTTTTATTGATTTAGCTAACTATTTAATGTTGAGTTTATTTTAAGGAGAACGTCATAATGGCTCAAAAAACACTTTTAAATGAATCCGAAATTCGTAGATTCATGAAGCTCGCTAGCATCGAGCCGCTGGCTGAGAATGGCTTTGATAAATTTTCTGATTCTAATACCATCGACGAAGAGAAAGACGATGAAGAAAAAGTGGATGAAGAACTAGAAGTTACCGAAATGGCCATGGATCAAGAAGAAGATGAGCCTGAAATGGGCATGTCCGATGATGAGCCTGAAATGGACAAGCCCGGCGAAGAGCCTGAAATGGATATGGCTCCAGAACCCGAGATGGATATGGGTGATGATTCGCCAGATATGGGCGGTGACGATAAAGAAGATCAATTTATGGATCTAGTTCGTCAATTAGCTGATTTGGTTGGTGTCGAAGTCGATATGGACGACGGCGGCGATGATGGGGGCGCAATGGACGTAGACCCCGTTGATGACCTCGGCGGCGAAGGGGGTGATGATGACATGGATGCCGCTATGTCTCCAGAAGACGAAGAAGAGGTTGATGTTGGTATGATGGAAGCAGATGATGAGGATGACGAGGACGATTCTCCCGGTATGAGATACATGGAAGAAGCATCAGAAGATGAAATTGTTGCAGAAGTCGCAAAGCGAGTTGCTGAGAGACTTCAAGCCGAGAAGGAACATAACGACATTGCAGAACAACTTGCAGAGAGAATTTTTAACAGACTCTCTGGAAAATAAGTTGACATACGTTCAATAACATGATATGATAACCACTAAGACTCTTGGTGGTTATTTTTTTAGGATTTATATGAGTTGGGAATATTACCTGCTTAATTTTTTGGTATTCATTTTTGGATATATAACATGTAAAACTTTTTATTTTTTCAATAGTGCGCGCCTATCAGTGTTGATGATTAAATTGTCGCATGTGATATGTTTAACAATTCTATCTAAATGCATTGAGGCTTATTCTTTTGCCACGTACACAAAGCTACGAGCGCTTTCAAAAACTGGCATGCCTCCCGGTACCGATTTATACGAAAAAACAAAAGCTAATGATACTGATGAAGTTGAAAGATTTAAAGAAACAATAATATTGTCTATTATCGCTGCCCATCCAGAAAGATTCAGAACTTTGATTAGCTTTAATGATTGGAATAGTGCAATGAACTACTTACAAGAGAATAGACAGGTTGCCGCTATTTTTTTAACAGAGGGTGAAAAAATTGATTGATAAAGTAAAAAAGAAATTGTCCGAACTTATGCAAGAAGGTGATGATTCTAATAAAGAAAAAAAGATTGTTATAATAGATTCTGACTCACTTGGCGTTGGTGAGCCGCCCAAGGAGCCTGATTTGAGGACTATTGGATTATTTGGTGACGTATCGGAAGAAAAGGTAGCAGAACTAATTCAGGGTCTATTATACTTAAACGAAATTAATATACTTGAAACAGATCAGGAAAAGAAAAAGCCCATTGAGTTTTATGTATCTACCTATGGCGGAAACGCCGATGATATGTTTGCATTATATGATGTAATGAATTATGTTAAAAAAGAAACAGACATTCAAACTATTGGCCTAGGCAAAGTAATGTCCGCAGGGGTTTTAGTGCTCGCCGCTGGTACGCAAGGCCAGAGAAAGATCGGTCAAAATTGTAGAGTGATGATTCATAATGTCATGGGCGGAACGGCTGGATCGCTACCAAATTTAGCTAACGAATTATCTGCAATTGAGCAACTACAAGAAGATTATGTAAACGCTTTGGTTGATAATACGAAGATGACCAAAAAGCAATTAAGAAAAATGCTAAACGAAAAAGTAAATGTCTACTTATCAGCAGAAGAAGCTTTGGAACTTGGGATCGCTGACATTATTGTTTAAGGAAAAATAAATGGCTAATTTAAAAGAAATCTTAAAAGAAGAATATAATAAACAGGGTAAAATAAATTTTAAAAACATTTTAGAAATGGTTGATGAAGTTATTGCCTTAAAAGAAAACTTTGAAAGCTTCATGTCTCTTGATGAGAAAAAGAAAAGCAACCAACAGCAAATGTTTTCTGGCAAAAAGACCATATCAACTAGGGCAATTCCCGCTCCTTCTGTTTCTGAATTAGGCTGGGCCTCTCTCAATAGTAATGACGAAGGCGCCATGGCCAAAAGAGAGGAATTGGAACAATATTTACGCACCATTGAAGGCAGTGATTTGCGTGTGAAGCTTAATACCATCTCAAAGATGCTCACAGATCCTAGCCGCGTAAAAGAATTACCTTCTTATGGTGAAACACAAGGTCAAAAAATTGCATCTGTGTTGGCATATCTAGTTTTCCTTAAAACTCTGACAACTGTTATTACCAATTTTAATGCGTCTTCGGCAGGTTTTAACTTTGAAGCGTTCTTGGCAGTGTTGCTTGGCGGTCAACAGATCCCTGCGGCTGGCGCAGATACGATTGCTGATATTACCGCCGATGGCATACCAATCAGTCTTAAGCTTTATAATGAAAAAACTTTGAAGGCTGGTGGTAGTTATAATGCATTAATAGGCGATTTGGTTAAGAGGCCAAAAGCTTTCATGCGATACGTTGTCGCCACTAAAACTTTAGAGGGAGATGACTTGCGAAGACAGGGGCAAATTGGAGTCTTCCAATACGACTTGACTTCTGAGAACGTTATTGAGATTTTATATCGTAGCGCACCCCGTGAAAATAGTGAATTAATCAGATTGCCAGCCAGTGTCGTTTCTGGTGAACGCGGCCTTGAATTTAAAATTCCAAAATTGCCGGCAGTTGAGCAAATTGAAGCTAAATTTTATGAGATTGTCAAAGGTCAAGTCGGAAACGTACCTTGGTTGGATGATTTACGTAGTGAGCTTGGTTATTTATCAAATAATAAACTCTTTAGGGGTAACAAAATCGGTCGTGATGGCTTTAAATTCCATAAAAAAGAAACCGGCGCACCGACTAAAAAATCTCCGGTTTTAGAATTAGTTACTAACTTTTTAGAACAGAATCAAATTGAAGGGGCCGATCCAGTTCAATTAGCAACGATATTGGGCGCCGCACAAGAAAAAGCAAAAGAAATTTATTTCAAGGCTGTTAAGGCGAAAGACGAAGTTGGTGAAGGTCTTGGGAAATTTGCTAGTTCAGAAGCTTCAAGAGAGTTCTTCAATAATCTTGATGAAAAGCAAAGAAGACGTGCTCTGCTAATGACGCTTGGCTATGTGACTTCAGGAAACCAATACGAACTAACACGTGCTGATATTTATAACATTGAAAATTTAGCCGGTAATTACCGCGTCTTTGGTAAAGGCCAATCTGAAATTAAAATTGGCGAGATTGAAATTGGCCTTCAGGCCCTTCAGTCTGTTTTCGATGAACTGGTGGACGATGTGAACCGCACAGTATTTGAGATTTTCGATGAAATGGCAAACCTTAGCGAAAACCTACAGGGCTATTTTGCTGGTGGCCTTGCAGATGACAGCAAAGCGAATGACGCTATTTCCTCTGCCAGAAAGATTGGCGAGAAAACTGAAGAAACAAAAGACATAAAATAATTTGACATTTTATAAATAATTAGATATAATATTATTAACTATGAGGTATAAATGAGTCGCGATTACGACAACAAACAATCATTACAAAATAAAATTATGAAAGGTGCCAATGTTCTAGCAGACAATGTGGCATCTACCTTGGGACCTAGAGGCAGAAACGTATTACTACAAGAGAAAGGCAAGACACCATTCATTACTAAAGATGGTGTCACTGTTGCTGCATTCGTTGCACTCGATGATCCTTTTGAAAATGCTGCTGTCCAAATTATTAAGCAAGCAGCGGTTGAAACCAATAACACTGCCGGTGATGGTACGACGACTGCCACCATTCTTGCGAGAGCAATTCTGCGTGAGGCACAAAAGTATATCACTTCCGGTGTTAGCCCAATTGAATTACAAAGAGGAATTGATGCAACGGTTAAAGAAATTACAAACAACCTTAAGAGATTGGCTAGGCCAGTCACGACTGCTGAAGATATTGCACACATCGCTACTATTTCAGCCAATAACGATGCTAGTATTGGAAATCTCATTGCTTTGGCTGTTGATCGCGTGGGGCAGGACGGCTCAATAACAATTGAAGAATCTCGCTCCTTGGAAACATCACTAGATGTGACAGAAGGCTTTCGCGTCGGCGCTGGCTATTGTGCTGGTGCGTTTGTCACCGACGAGCGTAGAAATATGATGATGCACGATGATCCGCTATTTCTTGTCACTGATCATAAAATTAGTAATGTGGAGCAAATCCTTTCAATACTTGAAAATTCAGCAAGAGAAAACAGGCCACTAATTATTGTCGCTGAAGATATCGAGGGTCAAGCATTAGCTGCACTTATAATGAATGCTATGAGGGGTACGTTAAAGGTTGCTGCGATCAAAGCGCCCTTCTATGGTCAACAGCGTCGAGATTTGTTGGATGATTTGGCAGTCTCTGTGGGTGCTAATTTTATCACAAGAGAAAGTGGTAAAAAACTTACTGATGTTACCTTGTCTGATCTCGGTACTTCGAAGTTTGTTGAAGCCACTAAATATGCAACCACAATTGTCGGTGGTAATTGTGATTTTAAAGAAGTCGACCAAAGGATTGAGGCTTTAAAGTCTCAAATAGAACAAACTGAATCTATGGAAGAATGCGAAGCACTACAAGATAGAATTGTTAGACTGTCATCTGGTGTTGCTGTTATCAGTGTTGGCGGCACTACCGAAGTAGAAATGATTGAAAAGAAGCATAGAATTGAAGATGCCCTTGAAGCTGTTAGGGCCGCACAAGAAGATGGAATTGTTTCTGGTGGCGGAACAGCACTCATTAAAGCTACACAGTCAATTGCCATTGTAACAGACCACAATGATCAGGCAATTGGTGCCTCGATTGTTAGAGAAGCCTGTAAAGAGCCCTTTATACAAATGGCTAGAAATGCCGGCTTGTCTTCTGATGTTTTATTGAATCAGTTGATGGAGAATTTAGAAGATAAAGGCTGGGACTTTAGGAAGAATGAAATGGTCGACATGATTGCGGCTGGTATTATTGATCCTGTTAAGGTTACAAAAACTGCATTGACAAATGCTGCAAGTTGTGCTGGTACATTAATGACAACTAATTACGGCGTCATACAAACGGAGGGTAGCTGATGCAGCAGGGTGATTTAATTCACATTCCACAAGGTGTTGAATTGTGGTGCGAGACTGATAAGGGTATGAGGTTGCGAGAAACAGAAAGACCAACTGTTGGTGTTTATTTAAGCACAAAGAGTCAATATGTTTATCGCGTATACGCTAATGGGCATGAGTGGAACCTTAAAATAAGAGATGTCTACCCTATGGAGAAAGCATGTTAGTAAAATTAACAGAAGTATGTCACAATTCTGCTTTGACAACAAAACAAGATTATACTTTGAGAGAAGTGTTTGTAAATCCAGAGCATGTGGTTATGATACGTGAAGAATCTAGAATGAAAAAATTAAATGAAAGTGGCTTATTGCCTGACGGTCTTAGTAATGATCATCAGTTTACCAAGCTTACTATCAACAAAGGTCACACAGGAACAGAAATTATAGTGGTTGGTTCGCCAAACATAATTGAGAGTTCACTTAACAAAAGAAAAGGATTAATTAAGGGATAATATGAAAAGAAGAGTTAGCATACAGTATTCAATTGATATTGATGACTTAAACGGAGAAGTTAAACGGCTGACCGATACGGTTGAGAATAAGTTGATTTCTTTAAGTCAAGAAAGTAAATTTGGCAACGAACAGTGTATACTAGATTTATCAACTTTAGATATGATTGAACAAACTAGAATTGAATTAGCTAATATTGATTTTATATTAAACGATATTACTAAAATTATAAATGCATATATTTCGTTTAAAACACAGGAGCCGGCACCTAGCCCTGAACAATCTCAAGACAATAGAGAATTAAAAAGGGTTGAAAACGTAATTAGTGAAGGCGAATTGTTTGAAAAAATTGAAAAAATTAAACAGATGCAAGAACAATTAGTAAGGCCTAATGATTCATCTGCTCAACCATAAACAACAAAATATATTTTTTGATTATTTAGATGATAATTCAGATTTTTATCCAGAGTTGTTTAAATTAGTGCATGCATCTGATAAAAAATTTGTCTTATCGCCGTATTTTATGGGTGGTGTCGAAACATCGCTGGTTGAAAAATTAGATATTTATGTTAAAGGATTTGTTTCATTTCAACCATTTTATGATTTTTGGAATTTTATGATTAATGATCCTCATCTTATATTTAAAGGCATTAATTTTTTCCTTGATGATATTGGAAGTCATAATATCGATTTTTTACAGCAACAGGTCGTCGATCATTTTGATCCTTTATACAGAGCAAGCTGCTGCTTTTTGTTAAATAAGGTAACAAAAATGGGAACAATTACCTATGGGAATCTTGATAAAAGCTTTTCTAGATTAACAATGAGTAAATTAGATATGGTTAAAGAATTTGAATATAATAAACGTTTTAGTGTTGAAATGTTAAATTGGGACTTGGTAAGCAAAAATGAGAGTAATCGTTCAGTCCTTATGGTTTTGCCACATGAAATTAGAAGAGGCTTGGTAGATACCGGTAACAATTCGGCTGAAAAAAATATTTTAAATTTTAGAAAGATTAGACATTATTCTTCACGTAGTGATAATAAAATTATTATGGCATCCACAGTAACTCCCGGGACAGCTGAATATTTAAAAAATAAATTTGACACAATGATACTGAATGAAAGTAAAAACGGCGTAAGGATTATAGCGCACAATGTATAACATTTTATTTGCATGTTTTTTGTTTGCACTTGGGCAAACTTTAGGATGGTTTCAATTAAATTCTCAATTTGTGTGGGAGTGGTGGAAAGATAAACCACTACTTGCAGCAATATTATATTCTGTGCCAACAGGTATTTGTTTTTGGTACGGAATTAAAATTTGTTATGAGGAATGGGGAGAAGTTTGGGGTCCTAGATTTTTGATATTTAGTATGTCTTATCTAACCTTTCCAATTTTAACTTGGTATTTTTTAAATGAAAGCATGTTCACAATTAAAACTATGATGTGTGTCTTTCTATCGTTTTTAATTGTAGCGATTCAACTTTTTTGGAGATAATATGAACTGGGAAAACATTAAAGATAATAAAGTAGAGAAGCCTTGGGGTTATGAAATTCATTGGGCGCATACTGACAAATATGTTGGCAAACTTTTGCTGATTGAGGCCGGCCACCGCTTGTCAAAACAATATCATGTAGAAAAAGAAGAGACTGTATTTGTATTACAAGGTACTCTTTTGAATTATGATAAGGATGATAATGTAACTAAATTCTATCCGGGTGATACGTTTCATGTAAAGCCAAATCAAGTACACAGATTTGGTGCTGATGATATGAACGTACACCTTATTGAAGTTAGCACGCCAGAATTAAATGATGTGGTCAGACTCGAAGATGATTATGACAGATAATCAACTATTTATAGTGTTGGAGTTATAATTATGGACATTTCCACTGGTAATTGGTTTGATTATCTTTATGAAGAAGTTTTAACAGAGGGCTTGCGAGACATAGGCTTGCCCGAGAGCGTTGTTGATTTTATTGAGTCAGCGATGCCGAACGCACCTGAGAAAGCAAAGACATACGCGGGCAACGAATGGAAGAAGTATGAGTTGCCCCGCAATGGAAGAACCTTTGCTCAAAACAATTGGGGAGGCTTTATGGAAAGAGTCTTCAAGGACGAGATTCAAGCTATTGCTCCAGAGGATAGATCCCCCGGCTCCGTAGACAATTACAGAGCCAGAACAATGACGCCATACTACACCGGTGGAGTCGATGGCAAGCCTGTTGTACGCAAGGAGTACGACGATGAAATGATTGAGCAAAACAAACGCATTGTTTTCGTGGCTCAAAATGTAATGAACGTCTTAGCGAAACCTTCAGCGGCTTGGCGCAAAGCCTTTATGAAAGCAGTCAAGGCACTGAGCAAGGCAGGCGTAGAATCCGAAAAGGTCGAGAAAGTAAAAGAAGAACTCGCCGCCACAATGTTGCGCGAGTTTAAAGGCTGGTGGTACAACTATGATAAGTTATTTGCTTGGCTCAACGACGAGCCTACCAACTATGAGCTAATCAAGGGCGAAGACGATATTAACATGGCATATAACATAGCCAAAGAAGAGTTAGAGAACAAAGAAGATCCAGACATGGTTATTCACCAGTTTGATAACGGACTCTACTGGTATAATCTGAACACATATAATTGCTCTATCGAAGGCGAGCGTATGGGACACTGCGGTTCAGACTCGCGTGGTGTGCTTGTATCGCTCCGCGAACGCAAAGGTAAGCGCAAGGCATCATCGTCTTATGTGACTATGACTTGGAACGAGGACGAACAAATACTCTACCAAATTAAAGGACGCAGTAACAACGCACCGGACGAAGAACTTTGGGAATACATTAGCTGGTTTATTCAGAACGCGCCCATTTACTCTGTTAAGGAAACCGGCGAACACTCTAATGATACATATGGCTTCCAAGAAATGAATGAGTTTTTACAGGAAGAAAACCCTGATGTTAGTTTCGACGGAGTGCTTAACATCGACGAAATTCAAGAAGCAGTCGATGAAGTTGTTAATAATTATGAAGGAGACTACACGGGTATTTACGCAGAGGTTCAAGATCCCAATGATTGGGGTGGTGATGGACAATACGCATACATATCCATAAGCAGCGAGATGAGCTTTGAAATTGATTTAGGTTGGCCTGACATTGTAAGACGAGACAACAACTATTATTCCGCAGCCGAAGTTGACTCCGGTGACATTAATGATATGCTGGACTATATTCCTTTCGATTCGTACAGCAGAGAATCCAGCGCCTTTACGGATGAGATTGACTTAGATGATCTCTTATACGAACTGCCCGGTGAAGATGGCGAAATTGAATACGAAGTAGTAATGCTTATAGGCGCACAGCCCGATCACGTTCCCGCTGGTGCCGAGAAGCAAACCGCACACTTGCGCGTTCGTATCACAAAAAACGAGACTGCGAGCGCCGACAATGCTGACGACGCAGCCAGCGAAGTCGAGTTTATCGCGAGAGAGCTTCGCAACCTTGAAGACAATATGCAAGATCACATACAAGCAATCAGAAGCCAATTGGTTGATGGTGAGTACATAGCTAAAGGTCCATACGACAGAACTCGTGGAGATTTGGTTGATAAGAAGTTCGAACACTGGAGCGTGACGGAAGGCAGTGGCGGTTCGCTGGAGTTTGCTTGGAGAAGTGATGGCTCTCAGAACGTAATCAACGACGGCGGACAAATCCCACAAGTGATTCAGATGTATGGGCAAGATTATGATAGACATATAGGTGAATTATACAGC
>MDTD01162729.1_pt1 | contig 41403 bp, 42 predicted proteins | sample 811221 | NCBI WGS metagenome assembly MDTD01 (sample SAMN05326646, study PRJNA326480) | marine metagenome | isolation source: seawater | place: Pacific Ocean: South West | collected 2011
CAACCGTCCGTGTTTTTGACCCAGTTCCCCCAGTGGAAAAGGATGTGAGTACGCCCCTCAACGTCAACAATCTCAAAGGTCTCGCCGTAGCTTGGCGAAAGCACCCGACGGCAGATGTAGTCACCTGCCGGAATGCAGGAAATATTGCGCTCATTGTCGAGCCACGGATTTTCGAGCGTGTACAGATAGCCGTGGGTTCCGAAAAACAGAACAGGAGCGCCCTCTGCATCGAAAAACTGGAAAACTCCCTGTGATGCCCGCTCATCCATGATGTCGCGGTGCAGTTCTGCCCGTTCAATTTTCATTGAGAATCTCCTCCTGCTTGGTGGCCGGGATATCCGAATGCACGATCACCGCCCGCAGCATCCGGAACTGGATCCGCTGCCCTTCACGCAGGCGCTGAAGGATGTCCTTGATCTGCTCCCGCTCGAGACAGAGCTTTTCCCGTTCGCTGGTACACTGCACCTTTGTCACAAAGGACCGGGCAAACAGGAGTCGGACGGCAACGGCGGAAACCAGTGAAAAAAATGCGGCGATGCCCATGGTTTCCAGTGGTGTAAAGGTCATGTTCGGTCCTTGTCGTTTCCCCTTGATGACGGCCCGGACCGGGAAGGATCCGAGCCGCCGTCAAGGGACGGTTCAGGGAGGTGCGTTAGTTCATGGTATTGATGGCGACCTCACCGGAGCCGCCACTGGTGGCGGCAGTGAAGTACCCATTCAAGGTGTTGCCGGTATCCACATTGGTGAAGACCTTATTGGTGTCGTCCCAATAGGCCTTGGCCCCCTGGTCAACCGAGACTGCAGCCACGGGGACCTTGTGGACACCAGTCATGGAGAGATAGCCGGTTTCACCATTTTTGATTTCCGAAACGGCTACACCCACGACACTATCAACAAGAATGGGCGTTCCGGCGGGGATCGAGGAACCCGAGGAGTTCGTAAACGGCATCCGGGTACCTTCGCGAATATAAGTCTTCATTGTTCTATCCTCCTGAGAGGTTGATGGTTTTCGTGATAGGGACCAGAGCTACAGGCCAGGATTCTTGTAGAGAGCGAGCCAGCTGGCAGGTCCGGCAGCAGCGTCAATGGCAACCTTGTGAATGACGCCTTCAGGATTCCAGGCCTGTTTGGTCTCAACCCGTGGAGTCTGCACGCCGTTGAGGAACACGACCTTGACCGTTGCCCCCTTGCGGCCAGCCAGGAACCACTGATTCTTGGCACCGTTCAGGCGGTGGTCATAAACACGGGTGAGAACATCCCCGGCGTAGGGGTTGGCGAGATTCGGCTGATTGGTTTTCCCTCCAATCTCCACAGTCTTGAAAAACTGTTCGCGCTTGGCGCGGCCTTTGGTGCCAGAGATAAAGAAGCGCGGGGAAATACCCAGTGTTGCCTCCCCGCCAACATCCTTCTGGTCTGCCATGGCGTCTTCGCCCGCAGAGATGGAATCAACGGACACATCGGATCCGCTTGCAGCGAGGTTGCCATGGTCTGCATGGAACAAAGAGATACCATCACTCATGGCAGCATTGGCCAGGAGTACGGCGTAAGGCAGGTTACCCACCGTGCGAGCTGCTGCTGCACCCATGTTGGAGGGGATATCGGTCAATACACCGATGTCGTCGTTAATGATGGCCTGACGGCTGATAGGGAACGTGCGAGCGAATGTTGCAAGCTTGACGGATTCGGATACGGCATCAATGTATGCTGCATCGATTTCGCCATCTTCTCCGACTTCCCCCAGATCGCCGAACAGACCGACGCTGATGAGAGAGCTTGCCTTGAAATCGCTGACAGAACCGATGGAGCACCAGTCAAACCATGTCTCTTCAGCTTCAGCGAACCCGGCCAGGACTGCACGGCGAGAGGTTTCCGAAAGGATGGTTGGAAGGTCGGAAGAGGTCAACGCTCGACCTATCATTTCCATGGAGCTTCCGGTAATAGGCTGCCCTGCGGCACGCAGGCATTCCATGGCAAGCATATCCATACGCATGCCTCGGAAAGACTCATAGCCATCAGCAGGCGTGTCAATGCTGACATTTCCGCGGAACAGCAATCCGTCTACAGCAGCGGAACGCAATTTGTCGGTAGCATCAGCTCCGGGAACAATGGAATACCCCGGATAGTCCCCCTGGTCGCGACTGGCGATGGAGTCGAGAACCTTGCGCTGGGCATCAGCTACAGACAGACCTTCGGCAATCATGTCACCGGCCATGCTCTCCAAACCGTGCCGCTTGCACAGTTCATTGATTTCACGAACACGGTCGGCATCGGCATTCAGTCGAGCATTCACTTCTTCACTGACAATGCCCCGCAAAGCATCAACGCCGATAGAGACATCACCGCCGCCGGAGCGAGTCGGATTTTCTTCCGGCTCCAGCAGGTCATCGAACCCTTTACCCGAAGCTTTACGCTTGCCAATTTCCTTTTCCACGGCCTCGCGGACCTGATCCTCGGTTGCGTCCTCGGACAGGCCCAACTTGGCGGCCATCTTCTTCAGCCATGCATTCATGTTGGATTCCTCCTGTTGTTTATGGCCCTCCAAGGCACGCGCCTTGGCGTCTGTATCTGCCCCGATAGGGCAGAAACTCAATTCCTTGATTTCCCAATCCAGTGCCACCAACACCGGACCGTCGTAGGTTTTACCGTCGACTTCTCCCTGCTCCCCTTCCTCGATTCGCAGGTACTTGCGAACCCGGTATCCAACGGAAACGTCCGTGAGGTGTCCCTCGATGACGAGTTGAAAAGCCTCATCCGCTTTTTGGAGTTTGGAGAATTGTGATGTGGATAAAATTTCATCACGCTCGACCCGCCAATTGATGGCCGAACCAATGATGTCACCAGTTGACTGGCGCCTGTGTGTGTCGAGCAGCGGCGTCTTGTTAGGCATCATTGCTCTGGTGACCGGCAGTATTTCCGGCCAAACAGACCACGTTTTCATGTCCAAGACCGGACACGGAGCCTCAGTTGCGGCAACAACATCAACTGTTCTGTTTTCCTCATCCAAGGTTGCCGGACGATTGGCATCGTCCATGCGCAGAGAAAAAGAACGGTGCTGCAATTCTTCATGCCCTTTGACTTCTTTCGCCATTATTCAACCATCCTTGATTTACTGCCTTGGGATTCATTATCCAATGCGGCTGGGTTGTTTGCTTTGGCCGTAGATATGGAAGAAAGATCAAAACTCAGACCGCGATTCTCACAGAGGACTTTCCATGCCGCGATATCGTCCAGAACCTGTTCTGGGTCGCCACCCCAATCGAGGATGCACTGTTGCGGGGACTTGAGACCGGCCTTAATCGCCTCCACAGCGGCCTTGAATTCTCGCTGCGGATCAAGAGGTTCCAATCCCGGCGGGATATATACGCCGCGACGGTAGTGCCAGGGGTTGCTCCAGTAACCAGGCAGAGAGGTTCGACCATGGAGCACGGCGGATTCGATTACGGATTCGGTAACCGGCTTGGTAAGCTGATACACTTCACGGCGCTGGACGGGCTTCATCTGCTGCCGGAAGTCGTTACGGCCAACTCTGAGGGTGGTGTAGTTCAGGCCGCTATAGTCCGATGTAAGGATTTCAAACGGCAAATCCGTGGTCATGGAAACAAGGCGCAGCAGGAACATGGCAAAAGCCAATTCATCCCCGGTGCCAGACGGCATGGAAGCGAATTCAACCTGTTCCCCAGGCCGCAAATATTCGATAATGCCGTTTTCCAGTTCTTCAATCGGCTTGCCAGATTGCGTTTGCTGACTTCCTGCACGCTGCCCCTGAAAACCGGCAACATCAGGAGTAGTCACGAAGGCCATCCACTTGGAGAGGAGCTTGAAACGGTCCATTTTGGCTTCAAGAGCAGTTGCCAGATTATTGGCAAGAATTAGAGCCGGAGCAAAAAGCGTCATTCCGCGAAGCTGCCCGGCACGCTGCCGGTCAAATCCGTAGTGGATATTTTCAGCGAGAACCCGAGCTGGTTTTTTAGCCCCCATTCCTTCATCCCCAACATGGACGGCAACGATCCTGCCATTTCTCGGATCGTACTCAACGCCGTTGGACAAGGCGTTTGTCTTGAGACAACGAGCACCATGATCAGTAAGACGATCTGTCTCGATGACCTGCAGACCCCAGGGCAGAAACTTGTTCCGTTGGTCGTAGTGAGGACGGCGAAGGACAAGCTTTTCACCACCTTCTATTTCACTGCGTTTGGCGAGCTGCTGGATTTCGTTCAGATTCATGCGCAGAGCCGGAGAACCGGACACGTCACACTCATCAGCAAACCGCTTCAAGGCATCCTCGATAGCAGTGCGGGATTTGACATCCGGGTTACCATCACCATCGATAACGCGAGACTGAAATTGAATTCCCTCACCAATGATGAAACGGACCAATGCGTTGGTTGCTTTGGCAAAAGGTGGAAAATCACGAACGAGTTGACGCGCCCTGTTGCGCACCAGAGGAGAAGCCTGGTTGATCAACTCATTGACATTCGTCCCGGCAGGAAGCCAGCCACCTGTCATGTGATTCAACTGGGCAGCGGCGTAACGAACACGATTCGCCGCATGACTGCTACGGACAAACGGAATCTGGTTCCATTTTTTGCGAAGATATGAGGTGATGCTCATCGCATCCCCCCGACGGTACGCCCGTAAACAGTGCCGGATTCGACTCCAGCCTTCATGCACACCCAGTTATAATGGGCACGAAGTTCTGCCAGTGTGCGGAACGTGACCGTGTCGCCATCAGCGCCGTAGGACTGAATCGAAAGATCAGACGACGCCAGTGCGTTTTCGAGTTTTGTTTTTTCGCTTTGCCAGGATATGAAGCTCACGGAAATCTCACCTTGGTTTAGGTGAGCGTAACCCCGGTTTTTTCATGGTTTTGGATATTTTTGGATATTTTTGGATATTTTCGGATATTTTCGGATATTTGCTACAGATTTCGCTTGACAGGGGTACGCCTTCGCATAGCGAACCCCTGTATTTGTTGTCAGTTAGGTGCCAGTTCGTGAGGTTCCACTGATTCTTTTCTCATTCCATTCATCAGCGAGCCTCTTTGAACTGCGCCAAGTACCATTTGGACCGTCTTGTCGAGCGGGAAAGCCTGAATGCCTAATCCACTTCAAAACAGTCGGTGCAGACCAGCCAACATAAGCACAAATCTCATTCATACCGTTCAAAATATCCTTTGACTTGGCTACCACCACGCGCCTCCTTTACCTTTCTTCTTTCGCTTGGCCCCTGCTGTTTCATTCTCAACCTGAGGGAAAATCAAATATGGTTCAGTCAACATATGGAAACTTGGCGTCCAAAAAGGATCCACCATAGCTGCGCTGTAATACTCGCAGTCGAAAAAGTGGTTTGCCCTGCGGCCAGCATCCCAAAACTCCTTGCCATCCTTTTTCACTAAACGCTCTGCCGTTAGCTGCTTGATATAGTCGTTCAACATACCGGGTCGGGGATTTCCGAATTCATCAACCTCGGCATGCATCCACATTGGCATACGTCCCTTGTGATTGAGCCGCATATGGACAACGTCCTTCAATCGCTTCGGGTCCACCATGTAAATACTCATCTTGCCTGCAGCCTGCTGATGCTGGCGCTTGATGCCCGGGGCCGCTCCAACGGTCGAAACCTTGACGTTCATCGCCATTGGTCGAGCCGAGCCCTTCACCCCAAAGACATTTCCACGCCAGAAATTTTCCTGGACCCACTCTTTGGCCTCCTCGGTCATGCTCAAGCCCATCTCGCCCTTGTCGCGCTCCTCTTCCGTCTTCGTACCGCCGATATCCACGCAAGCCCGCCACACAGGAGCAAGCACACCATCCGACCCCTCTACCGGCCAAGTATGATCAAGGATATGCTCCAATTCCTGAAAGGAGTTAACCCACCCCTGCTGAAGCAACATGCTGCTACGATCCTTACCCCACGCACGGACCACATATGGCAGGCCGCCAAGCTGGTTGTCCGCGGCAAGGGTCACAGCCCATGTCCATGATGGAGCTACACCAGGGGGGTGTTCCGTGATGAGTTGTCGGACTCGGCTCGTGGAAGTCTCACGGGTTATAACCCTGTATGGGGTTGCCTTGTGATCGTTGTCATAGTTCTGCAAAAGGGTTGGATCACCCTGCGCCTCAAACCAATCAGCCAGAACCGTGGAGAGAGAAACAAGAGTGGATTCCCAAGACCGAATCTGGAACACCACAATAGTCGGCTTGACTACCCCCTCGACCGGCTTCCACTTGCCCCCATCCATGATTCCTGGTTTCCAGATGCCCCTCTTGATAGCCATATCGCGCAGGGTATCGGACCATGGATTTTGGCATTCCGGGCAATAGTATCGTGCCAACTCAAGACGTCGAATTTCTTTGGAGTCTTTTGACCCATTCACGGCCTTAATGTTTCGATCATCCATGGCATGGACATGACCACAAATTGGACAGCGTGCATGATATCGAAGCCATACTTGGCCACGGGTTGTAGAGGCTTTCCAGGAAATGGAATCTTCTTCCGTCCCTTGGATTTTGCCAACGCAAATATATTTTGAGGTGCCTATCCGCTCAAAGGTTCTGAGGCGCTCTCTTTGTGAGGCAAGCGACTGCTTCTTCTGATAGGTATCCGGTTCATCTGAAACAACTTCCTCCATAGTGATAGAACGCTCGGAAGCCTCTGAACCAGACCACATGCCCTGAATGGCTCCACCATTCAATTTGATCTCTGTTGTCTGTAGTGGTTCCCGAACTGATGCCAGTTTTTTTCTGAGAACCTTGTTCTTACGAAAATATTTGTGGAGCTTCTTATCAAACACCTTCATGCAGCTTTTCTCATCAGGCATGCCGATGCCGGTATTTTTCGGTTTGCGAACCTGACTGGCAAGAAGGCAAGCGTAAGCTATTGTTGTCTTCGTTGTCTGGCTGGGACCGAGTAAATATATTTCCCTGACGTGCGGCATATCATAGGTATCCATGATGTGCTTTGCGTATGGAGCAACATCTGGACTCCATAGCTGGCCTTCGTATGGGCCCTCGACAACTCGAAGGTTTTTTCGACACCAATCATAAGTTGACACACGTTCAGGTCGCTCAAAAACAGCAATTTCTGAAGGGAAAAAGTTAATTGGTGGGGGTAGAGTTGTCATGTGTATACTCCTCGTATTTTTCCCATTTCTTTGCCATTTCCTCAGTGAAAAAATGCCCGGTTGCATAAGGGGCTAGAAAATCCTCAACTACGGTTAGCCAGAATCTTCGATAGTCGGGAACCCGAGACAAAATGAAATCAATAACGATGGGGATTTTATCGGTTGGACAATCAAGCTCGCGTAATAGCTCTGCAGCCAGATCCTTATCTGCACCAAAGGTCGCGGCAACTCTCTCCCCATGTTTCTGAGGAAAATCATCGAGGCCGAGCTTGAATGCCTTCGCCCTCTTACCCAGCTCAGCCTCAAACACAGATGTCTCCATGTACTTTCCCCGTTCGCGAGCGAACTGAAATTCTTCCTTTTCAGCCCTGATTCGTTTGAGACGAGCCGACTCTCGCTTGTCATCAGCTGCCAGATCGCCGGTAACTTCTGCTACTGGCGGTGCATCTGCTGACGCCGATGGATCAATCTTCGGCATGAGGTATTTCTGAGCATACGAATCAACAGCGGTTTGGCTGAATCCACCACCACGCCGTCCACTCAGTCTTCTCGGCTTTTTCTGATAAGCATTTTTAACCGTGTTGTAGGACACCTGGAAACCAGACTCATCCTGCAAGTAGCGATAGACTTGATTCAGATTCTCAAAAATCCGCTCGGTTTTCTTTTTGCTTTTACTCATATCGCGCACTCCAATGTGTGCTTGGTTCTGACTTCTCACCGTGCCACGCCCTACTTGGTCGTGCTACATTCGACACGCATGATTCAGGCGTCATTCGTTTTTCACTTTTTCACTTAATTCACGGGACTTTACATGTCCGAAACATGCGCTGCTTAGCGACCCGCTTCGCTCGCATTGTTGAGGGAGGACCCATGATTTTCAAATCGACTCCACATCTCTTCAGGCACGTAGTTCTCAAGGGGGTCAATAGAGCCAAGCTCATGACCATGTCGCATCATGAACAAATCCCCAACCTCTGACCAAAACAAGTCATGCATCTCTTGAAATGTTTCTTGGTTAATCGCACACCACTTGTGGTCTCTAACCTCAAGTCCATACCCCTGACCTGTGTAACGACCTGCGTTGATAATAGTCGGACGAACAAACCTGTAGTTAGAATTAAGCAACTGGACCAACCGATCATGTCGTTGTTCAAGTTCATCACTAGGCATTTCGTCGTGAGTCTCTACAAGAACCTCTTGCTCAACCTGCCCGTATTTTTCCAACAAACCATCAAAGCCTGTCATGCTACCTCCAAGTCCAACCGGTCCACCATGGTCCAAGGGGCTTGTCCAAGCGAAACCCCGCAAAAACTAAAGAACCGTCCAAGGAGTCCAACTGTTTTTAATAAAACCAAACCACCAACATACTGTCTTGCGTATGCGCGCGTATACACACGCACACCCGCGCCCGCATGTATGAACGGAATCGGTTGGACTGACTGGACTGGTTGGACGGTTGGCTTAACTGTGCGGCTTACCACCGTCCAACCAACCTTATTTTGCCCGGACACCGACTGGACAACACAGGGACAATCCCCACTTTTAATGGGGGTTTCCTGATGACCTTGGACCGAGTTTAAGGTGTGTCGAGCAGCCCGGCCAAAAAGGGGGCACGGGGGACGCTGGAGGGAACCAAGACAAAAGATGGGGGCAAGGGGGTTGCGAAACATCATCACATACCGTCCTTATCGACATCTATGCCTCTGTAGCGGCGTTTTCTGCCTCCATGTGTGGGGCGATACTCTTTCAAGTTTACAACGCCTCTAAGCTCCCTATGGAAGTTAGACTCATTCAATGGCTTGAATTTGCCTTCTTTACAAAACTCTACATACTCTTTGAACAACTTATGCTTGCCGATAGTCTCCTCCTCACCAAGTTTGCACTCCTGATGTACAAAAAATTTCACCGGATTATTGGCTAGCATAAAGCGATCGAGGTTATCGACGGATTCCTTGCAGCTGGTAAAGCGGCCCTGCTTCCGAAGTCGAGCCAGTCCTGCCAATGCCCAAAGAAATATTTCTGAGAGTTCCTCCATCAACTCATCTTCAAGATTCTCGTTACGATCCGGATCCCCTTCCAGGAACTGTCGCTTGAACTCGACCAACAGAATCCTCCGGAAAAACCCGTGAGAATTATCGAGAACTCTTGGCAACTTGTTGGTTGCAAAAGCCAACTTGACGAAGGGAGAAAACATGAATGCGTCTCGGTGCTTGAAAGATGCCTGGATAGGATCACCTGAGACAATAGCTTTAAACATAGCACTCTGGAGCGCCTCAGAGCCGACTTCAGTCGAGATATTGAGCATTTTATTATAGATAGCGACACGCTGGAACTGGTCCTCAAGATCCTTAAACTGGACTGCGGAGGTGTTATCCTCACCCACCAGCGCCTTCAGTATCTTGAGAAAAACAGACTTTCCGTCCTCACCAGGACCGTGCAGCATCAGGCACTTGGCATACCTGACATCACGCGTAAGACAATAACCGGCAAACTCCTGTAGCTGCGCAATTACTTCTGGAGTCTGAACTGTCATTTTGAGGTATTTGAGCCACTTCTCACACTTCAGCTCGGACTCTGGCTTGTAATCAACCCCAAGTTGAACCGAAGCGAAATAATCTCGCTCATGCGGCTTCAGCTCTGCAGTCACAAGGTTGAGCATGCCATTCTTTACACACACCCAATCCTTTTTATCGTTCAGAGAGCGCCCATGAGGAATAATGGAAAGGATTTTGGCCTGAAAAGCCGCGTCGTTCACTCTACTCTGCAACGATTCATTTCCGAGATATTGGATTGCCATGCGCTTCAAATGCCCATCGCTAAAAAGCTCCCAATACTGACCATTCCAGCAAAACAACTGGCCAGTCTCACTTTCAAAAAGCAAAGGCCTGTCCGAAAGAAGTTGCTCTGCCAACAAACGAGGCTTGAAAGACCGGCGTTTGCCGTCAGCCGACAACTCCCAAAAAAGACTGGGGCCAGGTGAAGCCTTCTCCTCTTTAGGCTTCTCCATAACCTTGGCCGTTGCGAACAGCTCCTGTAAATCTTTGGCTGTCTTGCCATGCTTCATGAAGAAATCTGTCAGATCCTCACCATGGGACTCCGGCCAAAAACCTTCAGGAGTCTTTCCCATGTAGTCGGGCCATTCCAGCACCCGTACAGACTTAGCCACCTTGAGCAAATTTTTTACGGCATCCTGCCCATGGTTTACACCAGCCAAATCCGCATCATAACAAACTATGACATCCCTATTTCTGAATGGTGTGAGAAAACCATCCGGCCAGTTTTTGACATTGTTTGCCGTCACCGTGGCAGCATTGAAACCATGGGACATTGCACATATCGCATCTGGTTCTCCCTCAGTGAGGAGCACCGGACCTTCTTTGCCAATGAGATTGATTTGGGGGAAAATCCTCGCCTGCCCATAACTCTTTCCCCAAGAAACGATTTTATTCTTGAGGTTCTGAGCATCAGGGCGGCGATACAGCCGAATATTGCGAAGCTTCCCTGCCATGTCACGGATAGGGATTGCCACACGCTGAGATTTACGGATAGGGACTATGGCCCCTGTCTTGGCATCCTGGTAGACATTCTGGATACGGATATCGAGGCGCTTGATAGTCTCCTCGCTCCACCCTCGAACATCCTTGAATATTTGGAACCAGTCTGGAGTCAGGATCGGCATATTCTGCCAGATGCCTTCATCTATAACTGGTGCTTCGCGCTTTGGCTTTCTTGTCGGCTGCTGATGAGGAGAGGTCAGTGCATTATCAGCATACTGCTCTTTAAAAGACTTGAACCCTTGGGCATCGTCAAAACCGTTCAAAAGAGAATGCAGCTTTACCAGGTCACCAGACTCGGTGCATCCGGCCAAACACTTAAAGACATCGTCCTCTACATTGTAGCCAAAAGATGGATTCTCATCTTGATGGAGTGGACACTTTCCATTCAACCAATTCCCATCTTCGCTAGAAACTTCAAAAAGAGACCGCGCAATACGCTCGCGCATGTCTCTAGTGAGGTGTTTACCTGCCCAGCCCATCCGGTTGACCCCCTGTCTTTTCAGACATGAAACAACTGGTTCGCCTGTTCACCTTTAGTTCACCTTTCTATGGTGAACTAAAGGGTCAAGCGGGGGCAAGTGACCTCCTACAACATAGGCTCCCGTGTAATTTGGCACCTTTAGGTACCTTCACACGGTGGAAGTCGGCAGTTCAAATCTGCCATCGCCCACCAGCTATTTCAATAATGTCAGGTGCCATGATAAATGGACCTGACATTTTTTGTTTCAATGGGTCACACCCCTGTGAATCACTCCGTTGTCGTGTTCCCTAATCACCCCATATCGGTTAAGTTCTGTAAAACCCATGAGTGGAGGAATTATGAATAAGAAACTTATACTGTCTTGTTTACTTGCAATGTTTTGCTTGGGCGCATCATCAGCACTGGCATCCGATAATATCGGACGCTCATTACGGTATCAGGCAGAATCAAATTATCGCATTGCCAAAAAGGCCTACATTTCGACTATGGATAGCTATGGCGATAATTTGGAAAGCATGCCGCAACAAGAAAAAGATTCGGTGTGTACCAAAATTCGACGTGGCTTACACGATAATCGGACTCAAGTTATTCGTGAAGACATCTGGAACCAAAAACGATTTGAAAAATACTCCGAGGAACTGGAATCTTACTCTAACACCATTGGCTGCCCGTAATTGTTAATTTATAAATTCCACCGTAAAGCGAACGGGTGCATCGTCTGTTGAATCCAGAGAAGTAAGAACTTCAGGGTTCAACAGATGAACTTTCTGTTTTTCAAGAAAATCTCTCAAAGCTTCAGCCTTCAATTCAAGACCTTTCGTTAAAATATCTGTTCCTGTTGCTACTGCAAGTGTACTGAAAATTTTCAGAAAAACACGAACTTGCTGGGAGCTTCCCCCGGCCCCTTCAGTTTCCTTGCATGAGATACCACTACGAAATTCCTTGTAGGGATTATCTCTGCCCATAACAATTCCGACCAATCCGGGCATGGCTCCCCCCAAAGCCAACTTGGCGCCTTCTTCGACGTAGACTCCATCAATGGAGTCAACGGGGCTGTTGTTCAAAAATATTGTCCTGACCTGCTCATCAAGTATGTCATCATCATACCCAAGAGTTTTTTTCACAAAGTCACGCACACTATTCCCGGCCGGACCAACAATCCAAAACCCTTTCTGTAAAATGTAGTTCCAGGCTGCACGGGACTCGGATTTCATCTTCAGTGAGAGACAGTCAATGTTTTTCATGCGTTACTCTCTTGATGTTGTGCCCATTATGCTCACGTAGGCACAATTCTTTGTTTTCTTTGACATTTTTCCTCAAAAGCGCTTATCAAATGGTAAGAGTTAGTACAGATAAAAACAAGTGTTTATACAAGCATTAAACATCAAACTAATAGAGGTGTGTTATGCCTAGAATTCTTAGGATCAATACGAAAACCAAAGAGTATTCGTTTGAAGACGTAGGCCCTTATGTCAACTTGGGTGGCCGCGCGCTGACCTCGCGTGTCATCAACAAGGAAGTGCCTGCAGACTGTCATCCGCTGTCTGCCGAAAACAAACTCGTTTTCGCTACTGGTCTTCTTGGTGGCTCCACGGCAGCCAACTCCGGACGTCTTTCCGTAGGTACCAAGTCTCCTTTGACTGGCGGCATCAAAGAATCCAACTCCGGCGGCCTGTTTGCACACAAGATGCCCAAAATGGATCTGCTTGCCATCATCCTTGAGGATAAGCCTGCCGAAGACGCACCCTTCTCCACTATTTTTATTTCTGAAGACAAAGTAGAGTTTAAGGATGCTTCCGATATCACCGGAATGGACAACTACCCGGCCCACGACAAGCTGCTCGAAGAGTACGGTGACAAACTGTGCGCAGCGATGATCGGCCCCGCTGGTGAAACTGTTCGCCAAACTGCTACCATCCAGTTCACCGATCCATACAAGCGCCCTGCTCGTTCGGCAGGTCGTGGCGGCACCGGTGCTGTCATGGGCTCCAAAAAAGTCAAAGCGATCATCCTTGATCCCGCTGTGAACAACAAGGTTGCAGCTGCCGACGTTGACGCTTTCAAGACCGCTCGTAAAGAATGGGTTGGAATCCTCCAGGGCCATCCGGTCACTTCCGAGGGCCTTCCTGCATTCGGAACTTGCGTGCTCGTTAACGTTATCAACGAAGCCGGCGCTCTTCCTGCAAAGAACTTCCGCCTCGGCCAAATTGACCATGCTGCCGATATCTCCGGTGAAAAAATCGCCGAAGTCATTGAATCCCGCAAAGGTAAAACCACTGAAGGTTGCCACGCAGGTTGTGTTATCCAGTGCTCCCAGCAGTACAACAACGCCAAGGGCGAATACGTCACTTCCGGCTTTGAGTACGAGACTGTCTGGGCATTTGGCGCTAACGCCATGATCAAAGATATTGATGATATCGCCGAACTCGATCGCATTTGTGATGACAAGGGCATGGACACCATTGAAATCGGTAACACGATTGCAATCGCCATGGACGGCGGCATCATCCCCTGGGGTGACGGCAAAGCTGCCATCGAACTGCTCAAGAAAGTCGGCACTGGCGATCCCATGGGCATGATCATCGGTAACGGTGTAACCTTTGCCGGCCACGCTTTCGGTGTTGACCGTCTTCCGGTCGTGAAAAATCAGTCCATGCCTGCCTACGATCCTCGTGCAGTCAAGGGTGTTGGCGTAACCTACGCCACCTCTGCAATGGGCGCAGACCACACCGCCGGTTACGGTGTCACAGCCAACGTTCTCGGTGTCGGTGGAACAGTCGACGGCCACAAGAAAGACGGAAACGTTGAACTTTCCAAGAACCTTCAGGTCGCAACTGCCGCCATCGACTCCATGGGCTTCTGCCTGTTCGTAGCATTCGCTGTGCTTGATGCTGAAAACGGCGTTCAGACCATGGCTGATCTGGTTCAGTCCTACACGGGTAACACCTTCACTGCTGACGATCTCGTCAACCTCGGTGTTAACTGCATGAAGGATGAGCAAGAATTCAACGAACGTGCCGGATTCACCAAGATGGACGACAAATTGCCCCGGTTCTTTGAGACCGAAGCACTGCCCCCTCACAATGTCACTTGGGACATTGATGAAAATGAGCTGCAGGGCGCAAAAGCGTAACGCTCAGTTCATATCAATAATTAAGGCCGGGTTTTTCCCGGCCTTTTTTTATGTCATTTGTTGACCCACATCAGTTCAATGGCTAAATTGTAGTCATGGGTATTGAAATTAAATTATTCGCGACGTTGACCAAATATCTCCCTGAGAATGGTGATGACTATCCCATTGAAAAAGGAGAAACCATCAGGTCCATTGTAGAGAAACTCGACATTCCAGTTGAGGACATCTCGCTTATGTTTGTGAACTCATGTCGTTCCAATCTGGAAACGGAACTTAAAGATAAGGACAGGGTCGGTATATTTCCTCCCGTAGGAGGAGGGTAAACCTTGTCTTCCGACATGGCTGAAGCCATCCGAGGCAAAGCAGAGCCTACGGAGTTGCCCGCGGGAAGTCCTGGACTCGTCATCAGCTTGAACCACATCGCTTCCATTGCGTTGGCCTACGACGTGCCTGGATGGAAGGTTGAGCGTGAAGCGTTGAATAATGGGATCATACCCAAGCGATATCTTCGCAGTATGAATTCCATCACTGCCAGTGATCAACTGAAGTTATTGGATTCTTCGATTGCCCAAGTCGGCCTTGGCGGACTTGGAGGAACTCTACTGGAAATTCTGCTGCGAACCGGAATCGGAAGAATCCGCACCGCTGACGGCGACAGCTTTGAAGAATCCAATCTCAATCGGCAGGCATTGTCCACGGTTCACTCTCTTGGGGCGCACAAGGCGAGCGCCGCCATAAACAGAGCTGCCGAAATCAACCCCTCAGTCGAATGCGAGATAGCAACACAATTTCTGGACGCTACCTCGCTACCCACCTTTGTTAAAGGGGCTGATCTGGTTATCGACGCTCTAGGGGGACTCGAGACTCGCCTTACTCTCCAACGCAGTGCAGCCAAAGCCAACATTCCAATGGTTACCGGCGCCCTTGCGGGATGGACCGGCTATGTTGGAGTAGTCCAACCAGGGCAGACCGGCCCGGCAGATATCATGGGAAGCGATAATGCGGCTGAAGAAATTCTGGGTTGTCCTGCCCCCGCCGTTTCACTTTTTGCATCGCTGATGGCTTGCGAAGCCATAAAGATTCTCACAGGTCATACCTCATCACTGGAGTCGTCTATGCTCATAGTCGACCTCCACTCCCATACTTTCGAAAAAGTACAGCTTTAATTGAAACATTTGTGTCAAAACATGACTATTATGTCATTGTTGACTTAATTGTTTGATTCCTGCATATATTCATCCGAACATGCTTTGGATGGCGTTCACTATTATTGATAACGCTAAAACTATATTGGGAAATTATGTCAAAATCTAACAAGGCAACACTCAGATTACGCGTTTGGATCGAGCAAAAAGATCAGATCTATATCGGCATAGGCAGCACTCTTCTTCTTCAACATATCGAGAAACTCGGTTCGCTGCGTAAAGCAGCCGAGGCCCTCGGCATGTCCTACAGGCGCGCCTGGGGCAAATTAAAGAATGCTGAAGAGAGAATCGGTCAACCGCTTGTCGAAAAGACCAAAGGAAAAGGGCAACGTTTCAACCTGTCACCTTTTGGAAAAGAGTTGATGGAAAAGTTCCTTCATTTCTATCTTGATGTTGAACAATATGCGGCTAAAAAAGCTGAAGAAGTCCTAAAAATGGATGTTGAGAAATCCGGTGAATTCTATCGGGATGACACAGAATAAGCATAAGCCTTTATTGTAAAGGAATTAAAAAACCAAATATGGGAGTATTTATGAAACGCATTGTCACATTTGCATTGTCTCTTGTTCTCACTCTGGCACTTACAGTGCCGGCAATGGCCTCCAAAACTCTTATGATGGCTACCACCACAAGTACTGCCAACACCGGCCTGCTTGATGAGCTTATTGTTCCCCTGTTCCAGAAAGATGCTGGCGTGGAAATCAAGTTTGTTGCTGTCGGCACCGGTAAAGCCCTCAAAATGGCTGAAAACTGCGACGTTGATGTCGTACTTGTTCACGCTCCCGGCGCTGAAAAGAAGTACATGGACAAAGGTGTCCTGATTGATCGCAAAGAACTCATGTACAACGACTTTGTCATCATCGGCCCTGCTGCTGATCCCGCAGGCGTCAAAGGCATGAATGTCACCAAGGCTTTGACCACCATCAAGGAAAAAGGCGCTGCCTTTGCCAGCCGCGGCGACAACTCCGGCACCAACAAAAAAGAGATTTCGCTTTGGAAGTCCGCCGGCATGGCTGTTCCTGAAAAGGAATCCTGGTACGTCCAGACCGGTCAGGGCATGCTCCCCACCATCAACATTGCCAACGAGAAATCCGGTTACACCATGACTGATCGTGGTACCTTCATCAAATACGCAGACAACCACGACGGCAACCCGCCGCTGGTAGTTCTGGTCGAAGGCGACAAGGTCCTGTTCAACCAGTACAGCGCCCTTGCTGTTAACCCCAAGCATTGCAAGGATGCCCAGTACGACCTGGCCAAGCAGTTCATCGCTTGGATGGCCACTCCTGAGACCCAGAAGGCTATTGGTGAGTTCAAGCTCCTTGGCAAGAAGCTTTTTATTCCCAACGCAAAGTAATCCAAGTATGAGTACCCCCGGGGGAACGAATCATCGTTCCCCCGGTATTTAAGGATTATTAATGGATTACTTACTTCAAGGTTTTTTTCAGGGTTTTGCTCTTCTATTCACTGGGGACCCTCAGACCTACTCTGCAATTCTTGCCACTGTCGGCGCTTCCAGTCTTTCCATGTTTTTCAGCTTGACCTTGGGCGTTCCCCTCGGGTTCATGCTTGGACACAACAATTTTTTTGGCAAACGGGTAATCAAAACACTCGTTGACACCTTACTGTCATTCCCAACCGTTGTTATCGGCCTGCTTGTTTATGCTTTTTTGACACGACATGGTCCACTGGGTGGGACAGGCCTCCTGTTTTCTCTGCCAGGCATAGCCATCGGTCAAACCCTGCTGGGACTGCCTATTATCATCGCCATGACCGCCAACGCCGTTGAAACACTGGACAAGCGTCTTCCCATGACCCTGACCACTCTTGGGGCAAACCCAAGACAGATACTGTGGGCCACGGTCATGGAAGCCCGGTTCTCCATCATGCTTGCAGCCATGGCTGCCTATGGTCGCATTGTATCGGAAGTGGGCATTTCGATGCTGGTTGGTGGTAATATCAAATGGCACACGCGTACCATCACAACAGCCATTGCGCTTGAAACTGGCAAGGGCGAGTTCGCTGTCGGCATTGCCCTCGGCATCGTTCTTCTTTCCGTGGCTCTCATAGTGAATATTTCCGCATCTGGTCTCAAGAAAAGAGCAGTTCAATGAGTTCCCCAATCATCAAACTCGACAATGTTCAGCAGGTTTTTTCCAATCGTACAGTTCTTAGCATAGAAACGCTTGAGCTCGGCGAAGGAGAGATCGTAGGGTTGGCCGGCCCTAATGGATCTGGCAAAAGTACTTTGCTCAAACTCCTAGCCTTCATAGATTCTCCGACGTCCGGCGTCATTGAGTTCTGCGGCATTCCAACAAGCAATAAACCCGGCGCTGTACACCGACAGGCAACCCTGCTTGTTCAGGAACCTTACCTGCTGAAAAGGACCGTATACGCGAACATCGCGTATGGTTTGCGAGTCAGAAAGAAAAACGATATTTCAACCAAGGTACACAACGCATTAGTTGAAGTCGGACTCGACCCAAATTCATTTTCTCAGCGACAATGGTTTGAACTATCCGGCGGAGAGGCGCAACGAGTTGCCTTGGCGGCCAGACTTGTTCTCAAACCCAAGGTGCTGTTGATGGATGAACCGACTGCCAGCCTCGACACAAAAAGCGCACAACTCATACGAACGGCTGCGCTCAACGCAAGAGATCAATATGGCACCAGTCTCGTCATCGCCAGCCACGATTTGCCCTGGCTTGGAGAAGTCAGCGATCGGACTATCCACCTCGAACATGGTAAAATAGTTGAAATAACATAGACTCTCGGAGTTCAAAAATGAAAGCAGTCTCCATAGTTGGTCCCAAGAAATCCGGCAAAACGACCCTTGGACTCAAACTGGCCAAGTACTTTAAAGACAAAGGACTCACAGTTGCTGCCGCTAAGTTCTCCCACCACGACTTTGATTGGCAGGAAGCAGACACGACCAAATATGCTGAACACTGCAATGCCGTAGCAGGACTTGGACCAAGTGAAACCTTTGTTCACTGGACAGACAACCGCTTTCTGCCTGACATACTCCCCTTGCTTACGGCCGATGTGCTTATCGTTGAAGGCGGAAAAACCCAAACCTACCTTCCACGAATTCTCTGCTTGTCTGGCGATATGTCCGACGGCACTGACTGGCTCCTTCCCGAGCTGGCTATAGCGTCACATGGCAACGAATCAATCGATGGAATCCCATCCATGGACTCTGTTGAAGAGCTCGCGGAAACCGTCCTTGAAAAAGGGTTCTTCCTTCCCGGCATGGACTGCGAAACATGTGGCCGTCCCGACTGCAAAACCCTGGCTGCCGAAATCATTCGGGGCGCAACGACAACGAAAGCATGTCTTGCCTTGCACAACTCCATTTCTATAGATATCAACGGTGCACCCGTCGGCATGAAGCCCTTTGTAGAAGACATCGTTTCTGCTTCCATTCGTGAAATGATCCGCACCCTGAAAGGATATTCCCCAGGTAAAGCCACCATCAAACTGGACGTATAATGCGCATAGTACTCTTCGAGCCGGAAATTCCACCCAATACCGGCAATATTGCGCGGCTTTGCGCCGCGACAGAAACCCCACTGCATCTCATCGAACCACTTGGTTTCTCGGTTGACGACAAACACCTAAAACGCGCAGGACTCGACTACTGGCCTCACGTCAATGTGGTAGTGCACCCCAACTTCGAGCACTTCATTACCTCCATTCAGCCATCGCGACTTGTCATGGCAACCACTAAAGCCAGCACCGCTCACCACGTATTTCAATTTGAACCAGACGACGCTATCGTCATGGGACCTGAAACAAGAGGACTTCCCGACTCCATGCTCGAAAGGTCTGACCACCGTGTACGCATTCCCATCTGGGGGCAAGTGCGAAGCCTCAACCTTTCCACAGCAACCGGCATCCTTCTCTATGAAGCGCTGCGCCAAACTGACTTGATCCCGTCTTAGCCTGTCTTGCCTTTTGTGTTAGGCACCTGTATTATTCTTCATTGGTGTAATAATTTATCAAAAAACAACTCTTTACTACAATAGTCATATGAAAATTCTTGTCACCGGCGGCTGCGGTTTTATTGGGACCAATTTTATACGCCTGATGCTGCAAAAGCACCAGGACTGGTCAATTTTCAACCTCGACCAACTGACCTACGCAGGCAACAGACTCAATCTACTGGACCTTGAAGAAAGTGAGCCTCGCTACACCTTTGTTCAAGGTGACATTGGGGATCGTGAATTGGTGATGGACCTTCTCTCCGACCAATCCATTGATGCCGTTGTCAACTTTGCAGCAGAATCACACGTGGATCGTTCCATCAACGATCCGTCGCCCTTCGTCAAAACGAATGTTCTTGGTGCGCAGAATCTTTTTGAATGTGCCCGTCAGCGCAACATCAGCCGATTCGTTCATATTTCCACTGATGAAGTATACGGTTCTCTTGGACCGGAAGGGCAATTTGTCGAAACGACACCACTTGCTCCCAACTCGCCCTACTCTGCGAGCAAGGCCGGTGCGGACATGATGGCGCGTGCTTATTTTGAGACCTATGGATTTCCCATTCTCGTAACACGCTGTTCCAACAACTATGGTCCCTACCAGTTTCCCGAAAAACTGATTCCGCTCATGTACATGAATGCCATGGCCGACAAGTCACTGCCTGTATATGGTGATGGTCAGAATGTTCGCGACTGGATATATGTTGATGACCATTGCCTTGGCGTAGAACTGACCCTCCTAAAAGGAAAGGAAGGCCAGGCTTACAACTTTGGCGGCAACGCTGAGGAAACCAACCTCGATGTTGTGAAAACGCTGCTGAGCGTAGTAGGCAAACCCGAGTCCCTCATCACATATGTTGCTGATCGCCCGGGACATGACCTTCGCTACGCCATGGATTACTCACTGGCAGCCGAAGAGCTTGGTTTCGCCCCAACAGTCGACTTTGAAACCGGCTTGAAAAAGACCATCCAGTGGTACAAAGAGAATCAGCTTTGGTTGGATCAGGTACAGAGTGGGGAATATCGTCAGTTCATGGACACATGGTACGAGGAGCGTTCTTAAATGAACCTGCGCGGCAAAACTGTTCTGATTTTCGGCGGCAAGACCGGACTACTCGGACAATCCTTAACGGCAGCACTGAAAGCAGCAAAGGCCAAGCCCAAACCGCTTTCGAGTCGAGACTGCGATATCCTGGATGTTTCCGCTGTCTCGTCTGTGTTGGATAAGTATGATGCAGACATAGTGATCAATGCGGCAGCATATACTCAGGTCGACCTGGCGGAAGAAGAACAGGAGCTTGCATTTGCCCTCAATGCGACAGCACCAGCGCTCATGGCTGCCGAAGCTGCAAAACGCGGTATTCCATTTATACACTTCAGTACAGATTTCGTTTTCCGAGGTGATAAGACCGAGCCTTACTCCGTATATGACGAGCCGAGCGCATATTCTGTTTACGGCATAAGCAAGGCCGAGGGAGAGAAGAATCTTTTATCGCTTGGCTACGACAACACGTTGATTATTCGTACATCATGGCTATTTGGCCCAGGGAAGATCAATTTTGTCGCCAAGATACTCAGCCTTTGTGAGCAACGAGATACCCTGACTGTCGTTAGCGATCAGATTGGCTCCCCTTCCTATACTCCTGACGTATCCATTCACACGCTTCAGCTCATGGAGGCGGACGCGACTGGAATTTACCATATCGCCAATTCAGGCATTACATCGTGGTTTGGACTCGCCTCTGCCTCCGTCTCTTTAGCAGCCAAGGGGTGCTCGGTGAATCCTGTCTCCAGCAGTGCCTACCCTACGGCAGCCACACGCCCCAAATACTCTGCACTTGACCTTTCGCGTTTCATCAAAACGACAGGAGTCACTCCCCGTCACTGGGAAGAAGCTCTGAAAGAGTATATCTCCGACACGATCCTTGACGCTTCCTAGTGCATCAAGTCCCTGACCTTAAAGCTGGCATTAGCCAAACGATTGGCAAGGGTATTGATGATATATCGATGCAAGCATGAAACCAGCATAGGCGCTCGCTTTTCAACAGCTTTGAGCTTTTCATTGTTGATCATGTAAAGAACGCACTTTTCCGAAGCTCGTACTGTGGCTGACCGTGCTGCCAGATTGTAGATACCCATTTCGCCAAAAACAGCCCCTGGACCAACTTTTTTCAGCCGAATTCGTTTACTGTTTTCTGTCTCAAGCATGATTTCCAGCCTACCGGATTCAACAAAATACATGGCATCAGAAGCTTCACCTTGAAGAAAAACAGCTTCCCCTTTCTGCACAACCACTCGCTTAAAGACTTTCATCAAAGCAGGTATGTAGCTTGGTTCCGGGAAAACGGGAGCAAGCATTTCCGGCAGTTTCATTTCTTTCAATTCCAGAATATTCTCTGATTCCAGCAGTCGATTCTCGCACCACTCCATCGCATAATCAAGATCAAGGAAGAGTCTAAAATTGCCTCCAGCCTCGTGCAGATATCCGCCGCTTTCCATATGTTCTTGCAACTCAAGAGGCGCACTGGCTATGACCAAATGCACTTCATACTCTTCGACAAGTTGACTCAACTTATCAAAAACGACCCCACCAGCAGAAGCCAGACCACTGACATTTCGGAAATCAAGAATAATATACTCAACTGGAAGCAGTTGCTTATCAGCAAGACGCCGATGAATATCACGCAAAAGCGTCGTCATTGATCCTAAAGAGATAAAACCCTGAAGTCGCATAATGTGAATATGATCTCCATATTCTACCAAAACACGATCCTGCGCCGGAGCCCGATCCACATTGCTTCGATGAGTAGCCCCTGAAAGAATGTTTGAGACAGGACCCAAGAGGCTATTCCTGCGAACAGTTACGGCGAGAGCGAGAGAAACACAGAAGCCCACTCCAAGAAGAATCCCAAAGATGGCTGTAACCAGGAAGGTTATCCAGAGCATCCAGACATCTTCGCGTCGGGTAAACGGAGTTCGCGATTTGAACATCCAACCTCGAATCAACGTCAACCCGGCGAAGAGCAGCAAGGCTTCCGGGATGAAACGGGGTATGAGCGGAATAATGAGTTCGGCATAATACAACCCGGCAAAGCAGACCAGACCGGCAATAACGCCTGACACTGCACCCCTAGCTCCGCATCGATAATTCCCCACACTGCGCCCAAAGGAAATCCCCAGGGGCATTCCACCCACAAGGCCGGAAGCAATATTGGTCAACCCCAGCGCCCGGTATTCGACATTCAGGTCAACGTCCGCCCCCTGCACCAATTCCAACCTCGTAATTCTGTACATCGAGGTTAGAGCGATCAACGCTCCCAAAGCACCTATGTAAAGGGCATTGGATTTGAGCACGCTCCATTGAATATTTTCGTATCCTGCGCGGATGGCATCCCAGGAAAGGGTGATACCGGCATCAACGAAATCCGGAACAGGATGAGCAAGAGAAGTGACGAGATCATTGGAATACCATGCGCCTGCACCATACCCCAACGCGGAAGTCACAAGCAGAACGAAAAGAAGGAATAACGAGTTTTTGCTGTTGGCTAACCCCAGGAATAACGCCAATCCCAATCCAAGGCTGGGTGCCATGGCGGAAATCCCCCCTCCCTGCTGAAGGTCCTCCACAAACTCACCAAAGGAGAAGAAAAGAATTCGCCAGTCAAAATCAAATCGGCCCATCCATGAAATGGACGCTAGAACGACAAACACACCGACGCCACCGATGACACCGCCCACAATCTGGACTGGTATATGTCGAACAAGTTCAGCAGCCTTCAGTTTTCCAATGATCCAAAGCCCCAATCCCGCGATGACCGAGGTCAAGGCAATGGTCACCAAAACCGTTGCCAGTATGCCTTCAGTGTGCGTTGTTCCGGCGAGATCACGGTATAAAGACCCGAGGAAGAAAAACATCATCGCCGTTACAACAGTTCCAGGCCCAGCCAGAGCAAAAGGCACTCTGCCCTGCAAGGAATAGAAAATACAACCGACCGACATCCCAACTACGGTAACAGTCAACATATGGGGCATGTACTCACTCACACCAATCTGCGTGGATGCAAGCATGGCCATGGCTACAGCGAAATAGAAAGCAACAACTCCTGAGACCAACCCGGAAAAGATATTAAGAGGTAGACTGCCCGTAAAAATAGAACCTCGGCTCGGAGCAAGCTCTTCAACCAACGCTCCACTGTTGGCAGAATCGTCTGCGGCGAAGTCGGTATCCCACACCTGAGGGGCTGGTTCATCTCCGGTCAGGTCGCTCACATCGACATCACTCTCATCGACATGGGAAGTCTGGATAGCATTGGGAAAAAGAACGCCACACTCCGGACAATGAGTCCCAGCTTTATCGTGAGGGACGACAGCGCCACATTTTTCGCACAAGACGTCTTCCGACGAGTAATCAACATCGCTCTCAGTTCGATCAATGTCGATAGACTCCGCCCCCTGCTCCCCCTGAGCTGCAAGCCGCTCTTCTTCTGTCTCGGCAAGTTCTTCATCGAGACCCTCGAAGGCTTCCTCGAATGGCGTACTGCTTGGGATCGGGTCTTCAACAATGACTACACTTTTAATGCAATCTGGGCACTTGGCCTTTTTGCCCACCAGGACATCGGGAACGACTCGCTCATATCCACAGGAATCACACTTGAAAACTGCCACAATGCACCACCGGATCGTTTATTTTCATTGCTCGGACAAATCGCCGAGCATGCTAATTCTATCAGCCTTTTATAGTACATACGTTAACAAAAGCAGCGGCGCAAGCTATCAAACCGGACAGCTTTGCAAGTATATTTCAAAAAAATGCCATGCCCCCCTAAAGATATTGATTATCGTGTCGATAAAACTAGCACGAAGACGGATAATTGCGCACAAGGAGTGTGCGCACCGTCCAACGACAGACTATCCCAAGGAAGGGTTGGCCATGCAGACAAGACCAGTTGTCTCCATACTCGTTTCCGACTTGGAAGCACACCCCAGCATGCCACGGCTGTTGCAATCCATTGCCCGCCAGTCCACCGGACTCAGCAAGGTAGAGATATTGATTGCAGGCTGTGACGCCCCTGGCACTCCTTCACTTGACATATGGTCAGCAATAACTGGCTCCACCAACATTTCCTTCATTCCCATTGGGGAGGAAGCATCCCCTGCCCAAGCTCGCAATCATGCAGCTTCTAATGCCAACGGAGATTTTCTCCTCTTTCTCAGACCAGATTATCGACTGGACCCAAAGTACATGACAACGGCACTGTCCGTTTTTGATGATTACCCGGAAGCCGATGTGATGTACCCGGACTATATCCGCCTCGCTCCCGCCAACGACAGGTCAATCACACCGGGTATGGTCCAACTTCCGGAATTTGACCAGTCGCTTCTGCAGACAAACAACATTCTCGGGCCAGCCGTGATCATGCGACGGGAAGCATTCGAGCGGACAGAGGGATTTCGAGATAATACGCTGTATCGAGACTGGGACATGTGGGTACAGGCGGCCAACACAGGAAGCTCTTTCCTCCACGTGGATTACCCGCTCGCTTCATGCGAACATGCCAAGATTTCTTTCAGAGACAGAGCGGAAGACGGCAGAAATAAGGCAATGATAGTAATCAACAACCAGTCTTACTTCCACATGCACACAGTTCGTTGGGCATTGGGCTATTTACGCGGAGATGCATGGGCGCTCGCACACAACTTCATGACGCTCCCTTCGGCAATGGAAGTCACCCGAATGATGCACGAGTATCACATGAAGGCAATGGGAACGGACAGGCTGGCAGAAAAGGCAATCCGACAATTCGACATATCACCGTCATCGGTTGAAGCCGCGCGATAAAAAAGGCCGCCCAAAATGGACGGCCTTTTCTTATTTCATAAGTACACCCAATTAAATAGGTGTTCCGAAAGCGTGTAAGTCTTCAATGAGCAACGCTCTGATGCGCTTGGCCACAGGGCCGGGTCTGACATCATGAATGGGCTTGCCATTGAATCGCACGACAGGAATGGCATCGCCGGTAGTCCCAACGATTATGACTTCTTTGGCTTCAAGGATTTCATTTTCCCTGATGCCGCGAAACACAATGGACATTTCCTTCTTCAGCAGATCAAGGGCCCGCATCAGCGTTGTACCGGCCAAAGCGTTTGTGAACTCTGGAATGACGAGCTTTCCTTCGGCGTTAACAATGCAGACGTTCTCAGTCGCCCCTTCAGCCAGAAAATCATGATCATCAAAACAGAAGGGATAATCGAATCCCTTTGCCTGCGCCTCGCGCTTCATGAGCACATTAGGCAGATAGTCGATGGATTTAATGGTTGCCAGATACGACTGCTTGGCCGGTATCGACGTTTTGAAAGCAGTAACGCCCTTTTCATACACCGACTCTTTCGGCTTATGGAGATCAGTGGCGACAATATAAAGGCTTGTTTCAGGACACTCTGAAGGGTACACACCGAATCCACCCGGGCCTCGGCCCAAGAAGATACGGAGCATGCCACTATCCTTTCCACCGGCACGGCAGACCTCCAGAGCCAATTCTCTGATGGTTTCCCAGGAGCACGGCGGATCAAGGAATATGGAAGCAGAGGAGCGCTTCATGCGATCAATGTGAGGATCAAGCTGGTACAGCTTACCATCCACAAATTTCATCGCTTCAAACACACCATCTCCGCGATGGACGAGATGGTCGTCCCACGGCATGAGCATCACGGTGGGATCTGTACAGATCATACCGACGCGATGCTCGTAGAAGGCATGAACCTCATTCGCTCCCGGTCTTTCGACAGAGAGCATTGCCTCCAAATATTCTTTCTTGTCTGCCACTTTCGCCATTGTTTTTCCTTTTAGGGTACGCGAAGCAGATCGCGCTCAATCAGCGTTTCGGCAATCTGGACGGTGTTGAGTGCGGCACCTTTGCGAATGTTGTCGGAAACAATCCACATGTTGATACCATTCTCGATGGTTTCGTCTTCGCGAATTCGTCCAACGTAAGTGGCGTCATCCCCTGCCGCGTTCACAGGCATCGGGTACGCCTTCTTTTCGGGGTAGTCTTCAACAATGATTCCCGGGGACTTGGCCAGCAGAGACCGGACATCATCGGCAGAGAACTTCTCTTCGGTTTCAATATTCACCGACTCGCTATGTCCGTAGAAGACGGGGACACGAACACAGGTGGCGGTCACCTTGATGCTCGGATCACCCATGATCTTGACGGTTTCATGGACCATCTTCATCTCTTCCTTGGTGTACCCGTTGTCCATGAAGACATCGATATGCGGCAGGCAGTTGAATGCAATCTGATGCGGATACACATCAGCAACAACAGGCTGTCCAGCCATCAAACGGCGAACCTGATTCTCCAGTTCCTCAATTGCCTTCTGCCCGGTACCGGAAACAGCCTGATAAGTGGAAACCACCACGCGCTTGATGCGAGCTTCATCATGAATCGGCTTGAGAGCAACCATCATCTGAATCGTCGAGCAGTTGGGGTTGGCAATAATACCTTTGTGCCAATCCAGGTCGTGAGGGTTCACCTCAGGAACAACGAGCGGGCAATCATCATTCATTCTCCAGGCAGAAGAGTTGTCCACCACGACGCAGCCGGATTTGGCTGCAATTGGGGCAAACTTCTCCGAGGTGGATCCCCCGGCGGAAAACAATGCGAGATCAACACCTTTGAACGACTCTTCGGTCAGCTCGACAACGGTCAGCTCTTCCCCTTTGAAATTCAACTTCTTGCCAGCGCTACGAGCGGAGGCCATGGGGATGATTTCCGAATACGGAAAATCACGCTGCTCAAGAACCTTCAACATTTCCTGGCCAACGGCACCCGTGGCGCCGCAGACCGCTACTACGGGCTTCTTGTTCATTACTCTCTCTCCAATCTCTCTTCTATCTTCAAATTCCTGCCAATATCGAGACATGCCTTGGCGCGGTTCAACGTATAAAGGTGAACACCTGGGGCACCGCCATCAAGGAGCTCTTGAGACTGTTTGATGGCGTACTCCATGCCAAGGCTGTATACGGCTTCATCGCCGCCTTCTTCATGTGCTTTTTCCAATGCGCTCAGGAATTTCCCGGGGATGGCAGCACCGCAAAGGCTGAGAATAAATTTAGCGGACTTCAAGCTCATAATAGGCAGGATACCAGGAATAACAGGCACTTCTGAACCCATCTGCTTGAGTCTCTCAACGTAGTCAAAGTAAAGGCGGTTGTCGAAAAACAACTGCGTTACCAGAAATTTCGCGCCCTTTTGAACCTTGAGATTGACCATTTCCAGATCAGACTGAATGGAGGGTGACTCAAAGTGCGGTTCAGGATAAGCAGCTCCGCCAACACACATTTCCGGGTAGCGTTTGGAGATGAATTCGATCACGTCGGTTGCATGACGAAACTCCTGCTTATCAAAATCGAAGTCCTCGACACCACGGGGCGGATCACCACGAAGAGCCAGAACGTTTTCAATATTAGCCTCGCGAAGCTTCAGCAGAAAATCATCCAATCGCTTGGCAGATGCACCAACACTGGTCAAATGCGTGATGGGCTCAATACCATGATCGCGTTTCATACGAGTTGCGATTTCCAAGGTATTGTCCTGTGTACCTCCACCTGCGCCATAGGTCACGGAAGCGAACAAGGGGGCCAATTCCTTGAGCTTTTCGACTACATCGAAAAAGCCTGGCCAGGCATCCTTTTCTTTGGGCGGGAAAAACTCCAGGGAGATAAACGGAGATTTTTTGTCAATAAGATCACATACTCGCAAACCAAAACTCCTTCATTTTCGAAATTCGTAATAGCCATCCCTGGTCATCGGGTAAGAGAAGTAACATACGCATTCTTTGCGCAACCTTCAACGGCCAATTAGTGGAAGGCCCAAAATGACAAAACGCTCAACGGTGCAGAGCTTCAACAATCGGAATATCTGCAGGTAAGAACGGAAGCGATACTGTGTGGTTAGGATCGATCCATTCCATTTTTTGTTGTTCCAGAGCCTGCACTTCACCACTAAATTCTCGCACGTGGTAGAAATGCAACTGGACAGTAAAATCATCATAGATATGGATGACTTCCTGCCAAAAGGAGAATTCCTGTGGGGTAATGCCCAGTTCCTCCTGCAGTTCTCTCACCAGCGCCTGTTCAGCAGTTTCATTTTCTTCAATTTTCCCGCCGGGGAATTCCCACCCCCCAGCCATATTTGCGCCTTCGGGGCGCTCAACAGCCAGATAATGTTCATTTCGCCAAATTATTCCAGCGACTACATTGAGGGTTGGCTTCACAAGTCATCCCCTACACTGCCGGAAATTTCCTCTATCTTCTCTTCGATCTCTCCCATTTTGAGCATCAAAGAGTCTGCCCACTCCGACACATCCTTATAGGCAGAATTGATCTTCAATGCCTCTTCGGGCTTTTCATACGTTGCCGGGTCATTCATTTTTTCTTCCAGATCAGCCTGCTCGTCCAGAACTTTCTCCAAATCCACTTCAAGTTTTTCATATTCTTTCTTGAGCGGCTTGAGTTGGCGATACATCTTGTTTCGCTCTTCAGCCTGACGACGCTTCTCTTCTTTGGTCAGCTTTCGCTTTGCCCTGGCCGCAACATTTTTGCATTCCGAAGGATCAGCCTTACATGCAAGCTCTTTCTTTCTCTTTGCATGAAATTCTTCAAAGCCTCCAAGATATTGTGTGATGCCGTCACTTTCCAATGACCACACTTCTTCGGCAACTTCATTCAGCAAATATCTATCGTGAGCAACAAAGAGCAAGGTCCCTTCGTAATCCTTCAGAGCGCGAATCAACCCTTCACGTGTTTCGATATCCAGGTGGTTGGTTGGCTCATCAAGGATAAGACAGTTTGCTCTGGCAAGAAACAGTGTAGCCAGCAGCAAACGACTCTTTTCTCCACCGGACAATCCACTGACCTTGCGATCGAAAAAGGGTTCGCCAAGCAAAAACAGACCGAGCACGCTCATGACCTGCTCTTCCGTCAGGTTCGGATCAGAGAGCCGACGAATCTCACCAATGACACTGTTATCCAGGTTCAAAATCTCATGCTGATGCTGACTAAAATATCCGATTACAGTCCCGCTACCAATTTTAACGTGGCCGGATGCAGGCTTCAAATCGCCCATTATCAGCTTCAAAAGGGTCGATTTACCAGCTCCGTTGGGCGCAACCAAAGCAACTTTCTTTCCGCGAAAAAGTTGAAAATCAAGCGAAGGCCAAATGGGAGCTTCACCCTCGTAGCCAAAAGAAAGATCAACTGCCGCAATGGGAACCTTATCTCCTCGCTTGGGTTCAGGGAGTCGGAAGTTCAAACTTTTACCGCGATGCGCTCCAGCCTGGACTTCCTTGATCTGGTCAAGCTCCTGCTCCAGTTTTTCCACTTTCTTGAGCTTGGACTGAGCCTGAGCCGCCTTACGCGCCTTCACACGAAACTTGTTGATGTACTTGTATTCGTTTTCGATTCGAGCAGACAGCTTGGCCGCCTCTTTAGCCCGCTGCTCGGCATTCTCGGCATCCCACGCAAGAAAATCATCGAAGTTGCCCTTTCGCATAACAGGCTTTCCACCACCAAGAAATACGACATGGGTTGCTACTCGGTTCAGAAAGATACGATCGTGAACAACAAAAGCCAATGCCCCGCGGAAGTTGAGCAGGTACTCTTCAAGCCACTCTACAGCTTCAAGATCCAAGTGGTTGGTAGGCTCATCGAGAAGCAGTACATCCGCGCCCTGCAGCAGAACTCTCGCCAGTTTGGCGCGCTCACGCCAACCACCGGAAAGTTCTTCTATCTTTTTGAGCAGTTCATCATCAGAGAATCCAAGACCAGTCAGAATGGCTCTTGCCTTATGGTCCGGGTTGTAGCCATACAACTCTTCAAATTCAGCCTGCTTGTGGGCCAACTGCTCGATTCGGTAGTCATCACCGGCTGCAATAGCTTCTTCCCACTCCTCCCAGAACTCATTCCAGGAAGGCAGTGCGGACAAGACCCAATTCAACAACCCCTGCTGCAAAACTTCATCGGTCATCTCCTGTTGGACATATCCAACACGGGCCATCTTCGAAACAGTGACCTGCCCCTGATCCGATTCTATTTCTCCTGCAAGCACCTTGAGCAGCGTACTTTTTCCGCAACCATTCGGGCCGGTGAGAGCCAAGCGCATTCCAGGGGTCACCTCAAAGGAGACATCTGCAAAAACAGCTTCGCCCCCATAGGATTTCCCAAGATTTTGAACAGTGATTCGTGACATGTGTATATGGTTCCTTTAAGTTGGCTGTGAAATATAATGGGCGGGACCAATATGCAAGTCTGTTTTGACCACTAAAACAGTTCCGGTTACATTTTCGCCATGTCCAAATGGTTTGTTTACCTACTTCGCTGTGCCGATGACACGTTATATTGCGGTATAACTAATGATCTTAAACGCCGACTGACTCAACACAATACAGGGAAGGCGTCCAAATACACTCGTCCCCGACGCCCTGTCAGCATCGAAACATACACCGAAGTGAGTACGAAAAGCGCTGCTCTCAAATTGGAGATACAGGTCAAAAAACGCAAGAAAAATGAAAAGGTCTTTTTTCTTGAGTCATTTAAAAAACCAACAACATCATGAAGTTATATCGACGAAACAGGGAGAGACTTGCCAAAACCATTACTTCAATGTAAGGAAATTTCTGTAGTAATTGCCAAATCTACCACACAATAAAATCAGGACTAGATAAGACTTTATGCTGGACGCTAACACACTATACCTTCTTCTTATCATGTTGGCATTCATATGCATTGCCATCGTCCTGGTTCATTACCACAAAAGCACCGATGAGATTCAGCGCAAGAAAAGCGAAGTAAGTAACTATTCATACCAACTGCAACGAAAAATCGATGCAGTGGAGAACGAGATTGTTGATTTGCGCCTGAAGATTGACGAGCTAGACACCGAAATTGGCGAGTATAAAGGTTAATATCATGATAGGCCCTATGACCATACTCATACTCATCGGAGTCATTCTTTTCTATATAATCAACAAGATTTCCACTATACGCCTGGAAGAAATCAACGCACTGGAAGACAAACGTAAAACACTCATCAATAAGTATGAATACATGGTCAACCAGCGCAATGACCTGCAAAATCAGCTAATAAAAAAAGAACAAGCATTAACGACGTTACGCAACAACGAAACAGGCCTGAAAACCATTTCAGCCAAAGACCTTGATATGAGTGAGATTGATGAAAACGAAAAAATCAGTCGTTACCTCATTCAGGAAGGCAAGATAACTCTTGAGCAAAATGAAAACACCCTCAAGAAAATGAATGTTCTTCAGATGGATTACCTCGGTGCCTGCCTCGCACTTGGATACATAGACCTTGAAACGGCCAAAAGAACAATGAAGATCAATAAAATATCGATCAAAACCAAGCCTATGAACTGATTTTCAATTGTTGAGACCAAAACATCAAAACGGCCACACCTTATAAAAAGGTATGGCCGTTCTTTATTCTTTAATCTCAAACGATCTACATATTTGCCAGAACAGCATCCGTCATTTCTACGCAACCGACCGACTTGCCGCCCTCCTGCCAGATATCACCGGTGCGATAACCCTGCTCAAGGGTTTTCTCTACAGCACTTTCAATGCAATCCGCTTCTTCCGTCATATCGAAAGAGTGACGCAGCATCATGGAAACCGAAAGGATGGTGGCCAAAGGATTGGCCTTGTCCTGTCCGGCAATATCAGGAGCAGAACCATGGATAGGCTCGTACAGCCCAGGATTGGACTCACCAAGGGACGCTGAAGGCAGCATACCGATGGAACCGGTAATTGCGGCAGCTTCATCCGAAAGGATATCGCCAAACAGGTTACCGGTTACCACGACATCAAACTGTGACGGATCGCGAACCAACTGCATGGCAGCGTTGTCCACATACATATGGGACAACTCCACATCCTGATAGTTCTTATGCTCATCAATAACGATCTCACGCCAAACACGGGAAACATCGAGAACATTGGCTTTGTCTACAGAGCAAACGCGGCCAGAGCGCTTACGGGCAGCCTCAAATGCAACACGTGCGATACGACGAATTTCATGCTCGTAATACGTCATCGTGTTATAGCCGAAACGCTCGCCATCCTTTTCGCCATCGAATCGAGGCTCACCAAAATAGATGCCACCAGTCAGTTCACGCACGACCATGACATCCAGGCCCTTGGCAACGATGTCAGGGCGAAGATAGCAGGCATCGGCAAGCTGCTTGAACAAGGTGGCCGGGCGCAAGTTGGCAAACAGGCCCAACTCTTTACGAATACCAAGCAACCCTTTTTCAGGACGAATAGCAGGATCAATGGTGTCCCATTTAGGGCCACCAACGGCTCCCAGCAGCACGGCGTCAGCATCCTTGCACTTGGCAATGGTATCAGCAGGAAGCGGCACACCTTCGGCATCAATGGCACAGCCGCCAATGAGCGCTTCTGTTGTTTCAAAGGTGCGTCCGTATTTCTCGCCCACCTTCTTCAATACTCGCAAGGCTTGCGCCACAATCTCCTGACCTATGCCATCACCAGGCAAAACACATATTTTCATTTCTCTCTCCAGCGTCAATGCTTATGTAAACAAGACTCGCAAAAACCGACTAAGCGAGTTTCTTTTTGGCGTAATCCACCAGACCGCCAGCATTCAGGATTTCCTGCATGAACGGAGGTACAGGTGCAGCCTGAACAGAGGCTCCGGTGCTCAGATTCTTGATGAGACCGGTCTCTGTATCAACTTCAATCTCATCCTTATCGCTGAACTTGTCGATGTCATCGCCAATCTCAAGAAGCACCAGGCCCATGTTGAAACCGTTGCGATAAAAGATTCGCGCAAACGACTTGGCGATGACGACCGGGATTCCGGCCCCAAGGATGGAAATGGGAGCGTGCTCACGAGAAGAGCCGCAGCCAAAGTTTTCGCCGCCAACCATAACGTCATTAGCCTTTACCCGCTTGACCCAACCTTCTTCCAGCCCTTCCATGCAGTTGGCACCAAGCTCTTCAGCATCGGTCGTAACCAAGAAGCGGGCAGGAATGATGGCATCGGTATCGATGTGATCGCCTACTTTATGTGCTGTTCCAGAAACTTTCATTGAATCCCCCTCCTACAGTTTTGCCGGGTTGATGATTTCACCAGCCACAGCGGACGCTGCAGCAACCGAGGGATTGGACAGAAATACTTCTGCTTCAAGTGATCCCATGCGACCTTTGAAATTGCGGTTTGTCGTAGCGATACAGCGCTCGCCACCAGCCAGAATACCCATGTGACCGCCCAGGCAGGGACCACAGGTCGGCGGACCGACAATACAACCGGCATCCATGAAGATCTCCATGAGCCCTTCCTTCATGCACGCTTTCCAGATGGAGGGAGTTGCAGGAAGAACGATACAACGAACGCGTTGATCAACCTTGCGCCCTTTCAGGATTGCTGCGGCCTCGCGCATATCTTCAATGCGTCCGTTAGTACAGGAACCTATGACAGCCTGATGAATCTTCAAACCGGAAGTTTCATCAACCGGCTTCACATTGTCGGGAAGATGCGGACAGGCAACCTGTGGCTCCATATTGGTAACATCAATATTCAGCACGCGCTCGTACTCGGCATCATCATCGGCAACCATGGTTTCGGCACCGCTGAACCCGGCAGCTTCGGCATAATCCAGCGTCTTCTGATCCACAGGGAACAGCCCGACCTTGCCTCCAGCTTCAATAGCCATGTTGGCAATGGTCATACGGCCTTCAATAGAAAGATCGTCTACTGCATCGCCGGAGTATTCGAGCGCCTTGTACAAAGCACCGGAAACGCCCAGTTGACCGATCTGATTCAAGACATAGTCTTTAGCGCCAACATATTTCTTGGGCTTGCCTGTGATGTTGACCTTGATGGTCGGCGGAACCTTGAACCAAGTCTCGCCCAGCGCCATGGCTGCACCGACATCAGTAGAACCCATGCCGGTAGCAAATGCGCCCAATCCACCATAGGTACAGGTGTGGGAATCTGCGCCAATGACGACATCGCCGGGACCAACGATACCCTTTTCCGGCAACAGCGCGTGCTCGACGCCGACGTCACCGCACTCGTAGTAGTGGGTTACACCCATCTCTTCAGCAAACTCGCGAACAACCTTGACCTGCTCAGCGGAATCAATGTCTTTATTAGGGGTGAAGTGATCACACACCAAGGAGACTTTATCCTGGTCAAAGACCTTGGTAGCTCCCATCGCTTTGAATGATTTGATTGCCAAAGGTGCGGTGATGTCGTTTGCCAACACCATGGACACCTTGCACTGAACAATCTGTCCCGCCTCAGTTATTTCCTGATCCGTATGCTTTTGCAGGATCTTTTCAGCTAATGTATGCCCCATCGGTTACTTCTCCTCTTTCGTTTTTTCCAAACGGTTCAATGCGTTAATCATGGCCAACGCGCTTGCTTTCACCACGTCACCATCGTTGGCTCGGCCCACAGCCTTCACTCCATCGTGCTCTATGCGAACAGCGACACCGGCCAGGGCGTCGGAACCTTCAGTGACCGCATTAACCGAGTAAACTTCCAATTTGGGAGCGACTCCCACTAATGAATAAATGGACTGGAATACAGCGTCAATGGAACCTTCGCCAAAGGAGCTGTTCTTCCTCACCTCAACATCCTCGCCTTCCTCTCCAAACTCCATGACAGTCGCTGCATGAGCAGGAACATCCCCTGTGCCGCAGAAAACAGACATGTCGATCAAACGGAATTTGTCGCGACGACGATAGACACTCTCCAAAATCAACGCTTCCACATCCTCATCAAAGACCTGTTCCTTGCGATCGGCCAAGTCCTTAACAGCCTGGAACAATGTTTTGACCTGATCAGGATCAAGCACGTATCCCAACTCTTCGGCCTTATTCTTAACCGCATGCGAACCAGAGTGTTTGCCGATGACGATATCGTTGGAAGTTCTTCCAATGGAATCAGGCGTCATGATTTCGTAGGTCAAACGATTCTTGATCACACCATCCTGATGAATACCGGATTCATGGGCGAACGCATTGGCGCCTACGATGGCCTTGTTGGGCGGAATCGGCATGCCGATGATCTGCGACAGACGACGGCAGGAAGGGTACAGCTGCTCGGTTACGATATTAGTCTCAACGTCATAGAGTTCCTTGCGCGTATTGATGGCCATGACGAGATCTTCCAGTGCAGCATTACCTGCACGCTCACCAATTCCCAACACGGTGCATTCCACCTGACGAGCACCGGCCTTGATGGCGGCGAGACTGTTGGCTACCGCTGACCCAAGATCATTATGACAATGAACGGATATGATCGCATCATCAATGTTGCGTACATTATCCATCAGGTACTTGATCATATCGTAGTATTCGAAGGGCTGGGTGTAGCCGACAGTGTCAGGGATGTTAACGACCGTTGCTCCCGCTTCAATTGCGGTCTCTGTCACCCTGACAAGGAAATCCCAATCTGAACGAGAGGCATCCTCAGCCGAAAACTCTACATTCTGGGTGTAGGATTTAGCATGTCGAACGGCTTTGTCGATCATCTCGACTACCTGTTCAGGCTCCTTACCCAGTTTATATTTCATATGAATGTCGCTGGTAGCCAGGAACGTGTGAATTCTGGGGTTACGAGCCTCTTTGATGGCCTCCCAGCAACGGTCGATGTCGCCGGTAACGGCACGACACAAACCTGCCACCTGCACCGATTCCACAGCCCGTGCTATCGCCTGAACAGCCTCGAAATCCCCTTGACTGGCAATGGGAAATCCAGCCTCGATCACATCAACACCAAGGGTTTCCAACTGGCGGGCCATCCGGATTTTCTCATCCAGGTTCATGGTTGCACCAGGAGACTGTTCACCATCACGCAACGTGGTATCAAAAACGTACACTCTATCAGCCATGAGATCCTCCAATCTTGCCCCAATTTATAAGGGGAGTAGTCCAAATTGTATACAGAATATAGTTGTGCAAACACCATACGCATTGCGTATGGCGATTACCTGTCAGTACGACGTACTAATATGGGATGAGTGAGAGCTAACCTAGCTCTTCGCTGGAGCTATCCCTTAGTAGTCGCTTGCCACGGCGGGATAGTAGGAAAATGGTGTAGATCGGGCCGGAAAGGATGTAGCCCAGGAAAATGATGAAGCCCAGAACCTTCGGGCGGGATGCGACAAGAGAAAAGACCAAAATCGCAGTAACCATCCAGCTGAAGGGATGGGCCTTGAAGGCGCTGAATTCCTTGAAGGAATAAAAGCGGACGGTGCTAACCATGAAGAAGGAAAGCATATAGACGAGTACAAGCGTACCAATAGGCAATACGGTTTCTACGTACTGCTCAGGAACGTACTCCATGAAAAGGACCAATGTAGCCAGGGTGCAGGCTGCCGCTGGAATGGGAAGCCCGACAAAATGTTTTTTGGAACTGGTGGCAGCTTCGACATTGAAGCGAGCCAAACGCAGGGCTCCGCATGCAATGAAGAGGAATGCAGCCATCAGTCCGAGGCGTCCGAAGCCATCCAGCATCCACAAATAAGTCATGGTTGCTGGAACAACGCCGAAAGCGACAAGGTCAGCAAGTGAGTCCAGTTGGACACCAAACTCACTGGTCGTACCGGTCAGGCGAGCCACCTTGCCGTCCAAGCCATCAAAGATGCAGCTTGAAAGGATGCACAATGCGCAGGACGCATAGTCACCCTTGATCGCCCACGTGAGCCCCAAAAAGCCTATGAACAAGCTGGCAGTCGTCAGCATGTTAGGCAGAAGGTATACGCTCTTGTGTCGCGGCAGTTTGTTTGGTGTCGCCATATTCAACCTTGTAACAGATTATCCGACAGTTAAGCCTTACGCTTCTCCGCCAGAGGAGTCTCGCCAGCGATGACCTTTTGTCCGACGCTGACAGTTGGTACATAACCATCAGGCATGTAAAGGTCAACTCTCGATCCAAACTTGATCAAACCGAATCGTTCTCCACGCTTCAGTTTGTCCATGGGCTCGGCCCAGCAGACAATACGACGGGCGATAAGGCCTGCAATCTGAACCATGGTGAAGCGCTGGTTCCCCTTTCCTGTGACAACAACAATGTTACGTTCGTTGTCTTTGTGCGCCTTATCAAAGGAAGCATTGATAAACTTGCCAGGGACATAACGAACCTGTTCGATTTTTCCCGAAACAGGCATGCGGTTCACGTGAACATTGAAGACGTTCATGAAGATCGCGATGACCTGGCGTTTTTCGCCGGTGATCGGATCTTCTTCACGTGTCACTTTGATGACTTTACCGTCGGCAGGAGAGCAAACGGCATCGGCATCTTCAGGAGCTACGCGTTCGGGATCGCGGAAAAAGTGTCCAACAAAACAGGTGACGCCCAGCATGAGCATGGTCATGAACCAGCAACCAAGAACCGCAAACAGCAATGTGGTGAAAGCGGATATAACAATATATGGGATGCCCTCAAGGGCGACGCCAACAGATGGTTTCAGCATTTTTTCTCTAGCTCCTTCGCTGCAGATTGATCGCTATCTACCTTTAGTGAGAGCAAATCGCAAGTTTGTTTTTACAATACAGGGCGGTAAACGTATATTTTGAATTATGGACCCGATTACACATATCTCATCCGGTTTAATGGGCGCCCTTGCCGCTCGCCCCTATTTCCCTAAATCCAGGTATTTCATACCTCTTTGTCTTCTTGCGTCCTGGATTCCTGATGGGGATATCTTCTTTGGGAACGGCGACCCCGAGTTCTCCTTGTTACACCACAGAGGCATTACGACATCCTTTTTCGGAGGCGCGATCCTCGCTTTTGCCATGGCTTGGCTCATCAAACGCGCGATGCCAACAACCAGTTTTGGCCGGTCTTTTGTGTTATCATACTTTCTCATATGCACCCATATCTGGCTCGACCTGATCACCACGTACGGCACTCAAATTCTCGCACCATTCTCCAATCATCGATTTGCTCTGGATGGAGCGTTCATCATCGACCCTCTTTTTACGGGAATTGCATTACTTATTATAGTTGGTGCTCTCATTTATAAAAAGTCTCGCTCGCGAATAGCCTTGCTGGGGATGCTTTGGTTCTTCCTGTATCCTCTGACCAACATGGGGATTAGTGCGCATTTGGAAGCGAAATACGCAGAGCGCCTCGATCAGCAAGGTATTCCGTACGAACATGTCCATGTCACTCCCGATGCACTCGCACCCAAGTACTGGAAGGTCGTCACCACCACCGGCCATATGTATATGCAAGACACCATTGTGCTCTTTGGAGACAAGGGGAATATCCAGCCGGAGCGGTACCGCCGAGCCGATGAGGGAATGTTGAAGACACTGGGCGAGCAGGATTCGATGTTTTGGACATATGCGTGGTTTGCCAAATGGCCGCACATGACCCAAAAGGCCACGCCTGAAGGGAAGGAAATCTCCTTTGGCGACCTTCGGTTTCAATCTACGAACCCTGTTTTAAAGAAGATATTCCAAGACAGACAGCCCCCATTCACACTGACGGCCTATCTGGATGAAGATGGAGTTCTTACCGGCTGGAAGTTCATCAAGGGAGCCAGTTCTATCGGCGAAACCACGGAACGCTAATTCATGATCTGGTTCACACTCTCGTTGGCCGCAGCCTTTCTCATGGCTTCCAACTCGGCTTACATGAAACGATTCTTCTCCCATGTCTCTTCCTGGGAGATGTGTGTGATTCCATTTCTCTACTCAATCCCCTTTTGCGGAACCGGCTTATTGCTGGTTGACAAGCCTCCGATTGGACCTGTGTTCTACCCTGCGCTTTCCTGGGTTGTCCCCGTTACCATGGTCGCAATTGTACTCCACTTCCGTGCCATCCACCTCTCCCCCCTTTCGCTGACACTTCCATTCTTGAGCTTTACCCCGGTATTTGTGCTGCTTACTGGTGACATCATTTTAGATGAGCACATCAGCATGGCAGGAACAGCAGGAATGCTGCTTGTCGTTGTTGGAGGCTATGTGGTGAATCTGGACAGCGCCAGATATGGCGTGCTCGAACCGATACGCGCAATATTCAGGGAGCCAGGTTCCGGGCTCATGCTCATTGTGGCGGGTCTTTACGCGTTCGCATCGGTCGGCGGAAAAGTCATCATCATCAACTCGTCGCCGCTTTATGCAGGACTGTTGATTTTCTGCCTGCTCGGTCTGCTTGTCCCACTCATCCTGATCGGTGTGGGCAAGGCGTCTTTCAAGACGATCACAGCGAAACCTCTATTGGGAATAGGATCCGGCCTGATACTCTTTCTGGAGGTCATCACGCACAACCTTGCCATGTCCATGGTGGCTGCAGCGTATATGATCACCATCAAACGAATGGCCGGGCTTTTTTCCGTACTATACGGATGGCTGCTTTTTAATGAAACAGGGATACGGTACCGACTTATCGGCACTGGCATCATGACAGTCGGCGCAGCACTGATCGTTACTCTCGGATAATCCTTTCCTCAATCAGAAAGGAGTAGAAATCCTGCCCGATCTTGTGCATGGGCAGCACAGCTCCTTCAATGATGAGCCCCTGCGGGGTGAAAACCGCATCTGCATACTCCTGCGGAACCATATATCCATTCTCGCGCACAAGGATGAGCGAGGAGCCATCAGCCCCGCTATGGGCGATGATACCATCCGGGAAAAACACTGTTTTCTCCGAAGTTGGCACTACCGACAAAAAAGTTTTGTATTTATCAAAGAAATTTTCTGCGCAAAGGGACTGCTGAATGCCCGCTACCATTTCGTTTGCAACATGGCTAACCTTCCGACCCCGAAGGATTCCATAGGCGTTCTTGCGGGTCGCATCTGCCAGCATGACGCTTCCCATTCCCAGCGAATGGATAAGATCATGAGTTCTCTCGCCGGAGATCGGGTCGGTCTGATATCCATACGTTTGAATATCATCAAATCCACTTCTGTACGCCTGCACCTGTTGAGCAAGCAGCATGATCCCGGTTCCAGCTCCAATATCCACGCCGATAAAAGGCCCTTCCCATGACCTGTGCAGATCTGCCTGCCCCACAACCGCACGCATAACATGCGCTGCTCTAGGAGCGTCTGCCAGCACACGCAGAACAGAAGACCACTGCCGCATGCTATTCATGACCTCAATATCGTCCGTCGGCTCATTCAGGCTTTGATGTCGGGAGAACTGCTCATACAGGAACGATATGTCTTTGTATGCCACCTTTTCCTGGTGAGCCCCGTCATGAACGTAAGCAAAGAAGTACTTTACTGCGATGTTCAGATACAAGGCATCATCCAACACCACATCAGGATCGCACATCTTTTCGATATCTGATGCCAGACTCGATGAGGAATAAAATTCCGGAGCAATGGCGCTTTCGAAAACAGGAAGAGCGGAGGCGAAATTTCGAGCCTGCATCCCCACGGAGAAGAGCGAATATCCGCCAGGAGCAATGTCCTTTTCTTGGCGCGTGATGTTATGGTGGCTGTTTTTCATATCTCATCCAGGAAGTTTAAGTTGGGAAAAGATTTCCGATCACACCCGGTTTTGCACGGACTGTACCGAACAGACCACATGACAGGGAAAAACAAGAATCGATCTTGTTTTCTTATCATCCCACCACATCGGAGGAGACACTAACAATATGTTTTTATTGGAAGAGAGCGATAATAAAACACAAAAAAGCCGACCCATACGGATCGGCTTGAAATTTCTGGAGCGGGAAACGAGATTTGAACTCGCGACTTCAACCTTGGCAAGGTTGCACTCTACCACTGAGTTATTCCCGCTTTGGGAAAGGCCGGTCCTGTTGGACCGGCCGGTATGTCTGGAGCGGGAAACGAGATTTGAACTCGCGACTTCAACCTTGGCAAGGTTGCACTCTACCACTGAGTTATTC